>UMHM01046917.1_pt1 | contig 73222 bp, 45 predicted proteins | sample 1965501 | NCBI WGS metagenome assembly UMHM01 (sample SAMEA4836095, study PRJEB28245) | human gut metagenome | biome: gut microbiome; material: fecal sample | place: Denmark | collected 2008
GCATCACTAAGAAAAGCGTATCCGAGAGGGTGCGATTTTTTTTGCCCTTTTGACCGTATTGCAAAAAAAAGTACTTGCATTTTTTTTTGCAATGCAGTATAATATTACTGCTCAAAGTGTGGGCACACCTTGCTGTGGCGGTTTGCCACGGCCACAAAGACCATAAGGAGGTAAAATCAGTTATGAACAGTTACGAATTGTTGTACATCATCGACAACGATCTCAGCGACGAAGGCAAGGAAGCCATCGTTAACAAGATCAATGCGGTTGTTACGGACAACGGCGGAACGGTTGACGGAATCGACAAGTGGGGTACTCGCAAACTCGCTTATGCCATCAACTACAAGACCGAAGGCTACTATGTTTTGGTAAACTTCTCCGCACCCGCAACTCTTCCCGACGAAGTTGAACGTGTATTGCGCATCACAGACGGCGTAATCCGCTTCATGGTAGTCAAGAAGTAACAGCAGACAGGAGCGTAGTACTATGAACAAAGTATTTTTGATCGGCAGACTTACCCAGGATCCGCAAGCCAGCAGTTTTGAATCCGGCCATTCGTATTGTCGTTTTTCCATTGCCGTAAACCGTGCGTATTCCCGCGACGGCGAAAACAAGGCAGACTTCATCAACATCATCACTTGGGACGCACTTGCGCAAAATTGTGTCAAGTACCTTGTAAAGGGCAGCCAGGTGGCAGTTGTGGGCAGTATTCAGACCGGTAGTTACGAGCGCGACGGTGTAAAACGTCAGACGTTTGACATTCGCGCGGATCAAGTGGAATTTTTGTCGCGTGCAAATCAGGGTACCGGCGCACCTGCCGCACCCACGCAAAGCGCACCTCGTCAGGATCAGACCATTGACCAACTGCGCGAAGTAGCAGCGGACGACAACGATATGCCGTTCTGAGTTAACAAGGAGAATAACAATGGAAAATAAAGAATTCAAAAAGCCTATGAGAAAGCCCGCTCGCAGAAAGGTTTGCAACTTCTGCGTAGAAAAGTCCGAATACATCGATTACAAGGACGTTGCTAAGCTCAAGAAGTATCTTACGGAAAGCGGCAAAATTTTGCCCCGCCGTATGACAGGTGTTTGCGCCCGTCACCAAAGAGAACTTGCGGTAGCAATCAAGCGTGCTCGTCAGATGGCTCTCATTCCGTACGTTGCGGACTAATCGACACGAAACAGAGGTTTTGCCTTGCGCAAGACCTCTTTTTTTGTGCGCTGCGCCAGATGTTTCGGCGAAATAATGTCGGCGTTTCGTGCGGCGGAGACAGGTAAAAACATGTGTTTTCGTCACAGCGATTGATGCGTCTTGCATTACATAAAATAATATACGCTACATGTTTAATGACGCTTGCAGTACTTATTTGCAAGGCGTTGACAACGGCAGCTTAATGTTGTAAAATATTATATTGTGGTGCCGTGGTGTAAACGGCGCAAAAACGAGCCTTCGGGCAATGAAAACGTCGGAAAAAAACCGACAATCACCTACAAGGGGGTAACACCTATCATGGAATTTTTTACAGTAGATCTTCACGGATATGAAGCCAAACTTCCCGTTTTGCCGCTTCCCAGCGGTGTTAAAATCTGCTTTTTCAACCTGCACGGCAACGTCGAACTGACCGAGCACTGCGCAAAAGAACTTGCCAAAATGGTTTCCGACTGCGACGTGTTGCTGACAGCCGAAAGCAAAGGCTTGCAATTGACCCATGCAATGGCTCGCGACCTCGGACAACCGTACTATGCAGTGGCGCGCAAGTCCAAAAAACTGTATATGCAGGACGGTCTCGAAGTGGAAATAAACTCCAGTATTACCACCGGCGCAAAGCAAAAACTGTACATTTCCAAGTTTGACGCTGACCTGCTTAAGGGCAAAAAGGTGGGCATTATCGATGACGTTGTAAGCACCGGCAACAGCCTGCTGGGGCTTGAAGAACTTGTCCGTCTTGCAGGCGGTATCATTCAAAAAAAAGCGTTTGTGCTTGCAGAGGGTGACGCAGCGAAGAGATCCGACATCTGCTATCTCGGCACGATTCCCCTTCTGTAACAGCACGCTTTATTGCCCGGCTTTTTACCGAAATCAAGCGCAAACGGCGCAATGCCGTTGTTGAAATCGCGTCAGATTTATGCTGTGAACACAACGGAAAAAGTAACGATATTTTTACAACGTATCGTGTTTTTGAATACAGCGACGCTTGAAGAATCGTAAAAACGCGCCAATTCCGAAGGGAAATTTTATCTATAAAATGACTTGTTACGAACTTCTACAACAACATATCGACAGGCACGGGAAGTGGTATTTCTACGGGCGTGCCGTTGGCGTAAGTCGCATTCTGCGAGAAATCGAAGGCTTGGCGGCGGCGTTTACCGACCTCGGACTGAAGAAGGGCGATGTCGTTTCGCTGTACCTGCCGACCTGTCCGCAAAGCATTGCGGCGTTTTACGCATGCTCTAAACTCGGCATCGTGGCAAGTTTCATTCACCCGCGTATGAGCGTGGCGACGGTTGCGGACATCGTGGCAAAAACTGGCAGCAAAGCCGTGTTTTTCTTCGACGCGCTCAACACCTCGGACGAGCCTTTTGCCGACATGGCACCCATTGCGGTGCGCTGCTCGGTTGCCGACTACGAGGGGGTTCTTACGCCGTTGTTCAAATGGTATTCGCGTTGCAAGTGCGAACGTAAAAAGGGCGTATATTCCTATTCCGCGTTGGCGGAAAAACGCAAATCCACGCAGATTGTCGGCGCGGACGAGGACGTTGTGTGTTACATGCACAGCGGCGGTACCAGCGGCGAACCTAAGGTGGTTGCTTTGTCCAACCGCGCAATGAACTATGTCGCCGAAACGATAGGCAAGTTGCACCGTCAGGAACACGCTTGCGGCAAGTATGCGCTGGTCACGTTGCCTGTGTTCCATGCTTACGGTTTGTGTGCTTCGGTACACGCTCCGTTGCTGTTAGGGTACAGCCTGGCACTTGTACCGAAATTCGGTGCAAAACCCGTAAGACGCTATTTGCGGCGGTTAAACGTCGGCTTGTGGCTGGTTGTGCCGGGAATGTTGCGTAAATTGATCAGCCAGAACAAATTCGCCTGCAAGGGGCTTGCGCATATCCGCGACCTGTGGTGCGGCGGCGACTACATCGAACAATCGCTTGTAGACGAGGTCAACAATATTCTGCGCGATTGCGGAAGCAGTGCAACGCTTTTGCGCGGTTACGGGCTTACGGAAACCTGCGGCGCGGTGGTTGTCAGCAGTGGCAAAAACAACCGCAAACTCAGTTGCGGCAAACCCATTGACGGCACGCGCGTGGAAGTAGTTGATGACCTCGGGCATGTGCAGCCTGCCAACACTGTGGGCGAACTGGTCATTTACTCGCCTGCGCTTATGACGCGTTACCTTGACGGCGGCGAAGCCTGGACAGGCGACGGCGGTGTGAAAACCGGCGACGTAGGCTACATCGACGACGACGGCTACGTGTACGTAATCGACCGCAAAAAACGCTCGGTCAAAATTGCTTCGATAAACGTTTTCCCTGCGGAAGTGGAACGCTGCATATGCACTTTGCCGTACGTAACGCAGTGTTGCGTTGTCGGATACAAGCAGCAAAACAAACAATTTCTCAAAGCCTTTGTAACACTTGACAAAAAAGTCCCCGTGGACGAAAATAAACTTGTCGACGAAGTTAAGCAGGTATGCTTTACTCAGTTGTCGCCGTATGCCGTGCCCGAAAGGGTGGAAGTTATCGACAAGATGCCGATGACGGCCATCGGGAAGGTTGATTACCGTTCCCTTCAATGACGGCACATATCGGCGCATATAGCCGCTACGTACTCAATCGCGCTCAGTCACGTACGCTCAGTACGCTCGTGTCGCGCTCAATCGCCAGTTGCGGCTCTCTGCACCAATCTGTGCCGTCATTGCAGCTGTGTTGATATGCTTTGCACACATCTACGCCCTCGCAGAGATTATGAGTGGGAAAATGTAATTGTGAAAATGCAAAACATAAGTGGTGCGCTCAAGACGGCAAATGTAAGCAAATTTTAGTAACGTATGCACTTTTTGACGACGATTTGTCGAGTGAAAGTGCGGTAAACGGCGGAAATGGTTCCGTCAAAAAACATAATAAAAATAAAAATTTTCGGAGAGGATGCGGATAATCGCCTTGTGCAAAAGGTGTTTTGACGCAAAAGTTCCCCCCGAGAAGAGGAAAAACATATGGCAGAAAAACAATTTGTAACGCAAATCGCGGATATCGATACCGACTTTACGCAATGGTACACCGATGTGGTGCTCAAAACACAGTTGGTGGACTACGGCCCCATTAAGGGCACGATGGTCATTCGACCCTACGGCTACGCTATCTGGGAAAACATTCAGCGCGAAATGGACGCACGCTTCAAGGCGACGGGACACGTAAACGCTTATTTTCCTATGCTCATTCCCGAAAGTCTGCTCAAAAAGGAAGCGGAACACGTTGAAGGTTTTGCTCCCGAAGTGGCAATGGTTACGCGCGCAGGCGGACAGGACCTTGCCGAGCCATGCGTAATTCGCCCCACAAGCGAAACCATCATTTGCGCAATGTACAGCAAGTGGGTCAACAGTTACCGCGATCTGCCTCTTAAAATAAACCAGTGGGCAAACGTCGTCCGTTGGGAAAAGACAACGCGCCCGTTCCTGCGTACGTCGGAATTTTTGTGGCAGGAAGGTCACACCATACACGCCACTCGTGAAGAAGCCGTTGACGAAACGCTGACAATGCTGCATCTGTATGCGGATTTTGCCAAAGACGTCCTGGCTATGCCCACGTTTATCGGCCGCAAGAGCGAAAAGGAAAAGTTTGCCGGCGCGGAAGAAACCTACGGCATGGAAGCAATGATGCTGGACGGCAAGTCGTTGCAGGCAGGCACAAGCCATCATTTCGGACAGAAATTCAGTCGCGCTTACGACATTCAGTTTCTTGACAAGGACGGCACACACAAGTACGTGTGGCAGACCAGTTGGGGTACGTCCACTCGCCTTATCGGCGGTTTGATTATGGCTCACGGCGACAAACGCGGTCTTGTTTTGCCCCCGATGGTTGCTCCCGTGCAGGTTGTAATCGTGCCTGTTGCGGCGCACAAACCCGGCGTGACGGAAGCGTGCGAAGCAATCGAGGCGGAACTTAAGGCTGCAGGCGTTCGCGTGACCCTGGACAATCGCGACCAGTCGCCAGGATGGAAGTTTAACGAATGGGAAATGAAGGGCGTGCCCTTGCGTTTCGAAGTGGGACCGCGCGATATCGAAAACGGCGTTGTGACCTACTGCAAGCGTTACGACAACGAAAAGGCAGTCATCAGTCGCGAAGGTATCGCCGCCGCCACGGTGGAAATGCTTAAACAAATTCAGCAGGCAATGTACGAAAAGTCGCTGGCATTCCGCGACGCTCACGTGCGCGTTTGCCACACGCTTGAAGAAATCGGACAGGCACTTGACGACAAGTGCTTCGCCAAGATTGTTTGGGACGAAGACCCCGCAGGCGAAGCGTTGCTTAAGGAAAAATATCAGGCAACGGTGCGCGTTATGCTGGAACACGAAACGCCATTCCAGGATACCTGCTCGATTACGGGCAATAAGTGCGACAAACCGGTAGTAACGTTGGTTGCAAGAGCATATTAAAATAGTTTTAGTGTGATAAAAGGGGAAGGGAAACTTTTTGTAAAAAGTTTCCCTTCCCCTTAACCCTATCCTTTCAAAAACTTTGGTTTGGACTGGGTTGCTATGTGAGTTTTTGACGTTTTACAAGAGATTTGAAATTTTTGTGAAAACTATTTAACGAATGATGTTTGTGAATCAAAATTAAAAATCAATTTTGAAATATATTTTTAACGAGCAGGGTTTTTATTGTTTGTCTGAAGTGATTATGTTAGTTATTCTGTTTGCACTTAGCGTGTCGTTGACTATGAGGGATGGGTGGTCGGGGTAGCGGCGCTGTGGGGGTATTTTTAAGTATTGGCGATTGATAGCGGCAATATATTTGCTACTTACAATTTAGCCATTGCCAAAAATAGTTTTAGACGAGAGGAACCCTTTCGGGGGATTGCCACGGCGAGACAAGGACAGTCGCTTCTCGCAATGACATAATATGAAAAAAACTTTATAAGGGTGCTTCCGCAGAGATGTTTCGACTACACTTCGTTCCGCTCAACATACTACGCTGCGCTTCGTGGCGTTCGCCGCAAATACAGCGGCTCGGCTGAGGACGTAATTTAACATGGCTATATTTAGCCTATTTCTCAATATTCTCCGCCGAAGTTAGTCAACTTGAAGTACACAACCCGATTACAAATGGTCAACTTGCTTTATCAGGGGTGGCAAGGTGTTTCCACACAGCGACATCGTAGCGACGGCGCGGCTGGGAAGGCTGCTTGCCATAGGCAATATTGCTCGTCGCGAGCCGAGCATCAGGCGCTCGCGGTGTGGAAATGCCTCGGCAGGACCCCTTACGTCAACTTCCGAACTTCGGCGCCCTTTTTTACGTCTTTCAAATGACTTTCTAACCGTCACTCATAGCGATTTACCAATTTGGGATGTATTCCCCTGTCGTTTCAAATCAGTAGTGCTCGGTTGTGCTATTTGCAACATTTTGCGGTGTGGTATTCTCAAAATTTGCATTTTATTTTAATGCGGCTTCCTCGGTTTCTTGTAATGTACTGCCGTGAGCATTTTTACCATATGATTTTTCGACGGTGCGGCGTAATTTTTTTTGTCATATCGGCAAGCGGACAAGCATACAATACGGTGTATCACATCGGTCAGGGGGTCACTATGGACAGCGTTCAATTTGACAACAAAACATTTGTTTGCAGAAAATGTGTCGGTAAATCACAGACGGCGCAAAGCATTCGTCTGTCGGTGCGCAACGACATCGTGGAGGTGCTGTCCGTCGGCATCGAAAACATCGTAACGGGTTACGAAATACGACACGGCGAAATTGCCTACTACGGCAAAACGACAGTTAAACTGCTTTACTCGGACGGTTTAAGCATACAAAGTGCCAACTTCGGTTCGGACTTTACCTCGTCTATGTCCGTTGACAGCGTGGGGGCAAACGATAAACTTGTGTTTGACGTGACAACTGCCGACAGCAAGACCGAGGTTGATGCAAACACTGCGACAGTGTCTGTTTTGCTGGAAATTGTCGCGTATGCATTTGTGTCGGAAAGCGTTGATTTCGTGACGGGCGGCGACGACGTGTTTGTAAAAAACGAACAGATCGAAGCGACAACCGCGGTAAACGTTGCCAACATCCCGTTTGTCGTGGACAGGGAATTCGCGACCACTAAAAACATCGGTACGGTTTTGCTTGCCGACAGTTCGCTTGTCGCGACGGACTACACGGTGGGTGACGGCGTGCTGACATTGTCCGGCAATGGCGTGGGACGGCTGACCTATCTTTCCGACGGCGCGATTGTAACTGACGTGTTTCCTTTTTCGTGGACTCGCGAACTTGACGCAAGCGGAATTGCCGCAGACAGTCAGCCGTTTTTCCGTACGACGGTACGCGCAACGCGTGTGCGTCTGGACATTTCCGACGATGGCGACAATACGGCGTTCAGTATGGAAGTACAGGCAACGCTGTCAGTTGAGGCTTCGCAAATAGAGGCACTGTCCGTCGTGACGGATTTGTACTCTGCCGATTGCGATTTTGCGCTTGGCAGACAAGCAGTGCAGACAACGCTTCCTTGCGGCAGTGCAAGCGTTGCAAAAAGTTGCACTTTCGGTGTGGACGAAGACGCGATTGCCGTGGTAAATGTCGGCGCAACGGTAACGGATGTGTTGTCGGAAGACAAGCGCGCAACAGTTAAAGGCTACATTACGGCAACGCTGCTGTACAAGGGCGAAGGCGGAATAAAAGGTGTAACGAAGGAGTTGCCTTTTGCCGAAACCGTTGAAGTGGACTACCTCGGAAACGAATGCAGTTGCCGCGGAAACGTTACCGTCGGCGAAGTGGCGTTGTCGCGCGGAGAGCTGACGGCGCAACTGTGGATAAGCCTTTCGTGCAGTCGCAACGTCGGCTACAACCTGATTACTTCCGTCGAGGAACAGCCCTTTGACAAGGCGGCGCGCCCGGCAATAGAGGTTTGCATTGCCAAAAAAGGCGATACGTTGTGGAATCTTGCGAAAAATCTGCATATGTCCGAAGAGGACCTTGTGGCAACCAATCCTACGTTGACAACGCCGCTTGAGGAAGACACCCGCGTTGTGATTTTCAACAAGATTTAGGAAAATACTCTGCAATCGGATTTCTCACGTTAGCTGCATTAAATTAACTTAAAATAGACACTAACAATGAAGGCACGTCGAAGGAAGAATTCGGCGCGCTTTTTGTTTTGCGGCGACGGATTGTTTTGTACGGCGAGGTGTTGCAAAAAAAACATCCGCGTGGTACAATCATTGTATGAAAGTAAAGGTCAATGCAAAACTTAATCTTACGTTGGGCGTTGTGGGCAACATCGGCAAGTTTCACGCGATAGACAGCGTGGTGACGTCGGTTGACGTGTGCGACGTTGTGGAAGTTTCACCGCGAAACGATTTTGTCGTTACCGTCGGTGGTATGCCATGGGTGTCCGACGAACGAAACACGGCATACCGTATGGCAACCGCGCTTGTGCAAAAGTTCGGCGTAAACGGCGCGGACATTGTGGTGCAAAAAGGTATCCCCGTGGGTGCGGGTATGGGTGGCTCGTCGGCGGATGCGGCGGCGGTGGCTGCCGCTTTCTGCAAAATGTATGGTCTGGAAAAGTCCGCTTTGCGCGACGTCTGCGCGACGGTCGGCAGCGACGTGTGGTATATGGTTAGCGGCGGTTTTGCGCGAATGACAGGCGTGGGTAACGACGTTGAATTTTTTGACGTGCCCGATGAAACTTACTATGTAGTGACAACTTTCGATACGTCCTGCTCTGCGGGCGAGGTCTACGCCTGGTTCGATGAGTGCGGGCTTCGTCATTTGTGCGACAACGACGAAGTTGTCCGCTTGCTAAAGCGGGGCGACACAGACAGCGCGGCAAAGTTGTATTGCAATGACCTGCAAACGGCTGTACGGAAAAAAACCGACTATGCCGACAAGTACCTTTTCTTTTGCGGCAGTCGCAACATCCGGTCTATAATGACTGGTAGCGGAAGTGCGTATTTTATTGCCTTTGCCGACCCGATTGCGGCGCAAAATATCTGTGACATTCTCAACGGAAACGGCTACAAGTCGTTTGTCTGTAAATCGGTAAAACACGGCGTGACCGAAGTGCGGTAAGCGTTGTACAATGTGCGATTGGCAACCGCCTGAGCAGCGTAGTTTGTGGCAAAAATCGACATACGTATACAAAAATCGCGTACATATTTGCGTAAAAACTACCCCTGCCGTCAACAATTACGGCGGAGGATTTTTTATGAAAAAAGTAATTACCGTCGCGGCATTTGTCGCCGTTATCGCAATATGTTTGTTTGCCGCTCCTACGCAAAACGCCAATGCCGACTACCTTCGTATACATATCCGCGCCGACAGCAACGCCGAAACGGACCAAACCGTCAAGTATGCAGTCAAAGCCGCCGTTGTGGAATATCTTACGCCGAAACTTGCCCGTGCCGACAGCAAAGCCGAAGCAATGGCAGTGGTTAAGGCCGAACTGACCTCTCTCGAACGGGTTGCAAATACCGTGCTTGCCGACAAAGGCTTTGCATACAAGTGTCACGCAAGGGTTGCTTCGGAAAAATTCCCGTGTCGCACTTACGGCAATTTAACGCTTGAAAGCGGTATTTACGACGCCCTTATACTGGACCTTGGCAGCGGACGCGGCAACAACTGGTGGTGCGTTGTCTATCCGCCGTTGTGCTTTGTGGGCGGCGAAAGCAACGGTACGAATTCCATTGTTTATCGCTCGCTGTTAAAGGAAGTAATAGATAAGTTTTTCGCGCGGAAAAACACGGAAAAGTAATTGATTACGACAAACCCAAAAACTTTGTTTTCAATGCGGAAAGCCCGACACGGCGCGGTTCCGCATTTTTTTTGCGCGGTTGCTCATACTATGCGCAAACCGACGGCACACACGCCGTCACAAGGAGGAAAAATTTGACGAAAGTAAATTCTGTCAGGTTTGTCGCGCTGGCGTTGGCTGTGCTGACCCTTGCCGCGGTGTTTGTAGTCTGCGGTGTTGTTACCGCCGACGCAGCCGTAGTCAAGGTGGGCAGTCGCGGTCAGACCGTGCGCACAATACAAACCAAACTCAAGCGGTGGGGTTACTACACCGGCGGCGTGGACGGCGTCTTCGGTACGCAAACGCAAAACGCCGTAAAGAACTTTCAACGCAAAAACGGGCTTACCGCCGACGGCATAGTCGGCAACGCCACCGCAAAGGCAATGGGCATTTCTCTGTCGTCCGGGGCGAGCGGCAGCGGCACGACAACAAGCAACAAAGTTAGCAACAGCGACCTGTATCTCCTGTCCTGTTGCATTTACGGCGAAGCGCGCGGCGAAAGTTACGCCGGCAAAGTTGCCGTAGGCGCGGTGATACTCAACCGCGTTGCAAGCAGCCGTTTCCCCAACACCATAAGCGGCGTAATTTACCAGACGGGCGCGTTTACATGCGTTTCCGACGGGCAGATTAACCTCGGCACCAACGACGAATGTACCCGTGCCGCGCAGGACGCCCTCAACGGCTGGGATCCCAGCGGCGGCGCACTGTATTACTTCAACCCTGCAACCGCCACCAGCAAATGGATCTGGTCGCGCAAACAACTTACCACAATCGGTAAGCACATCTTTTGCATTTAAGGGGGTTGCGCATGGTACAAAATAAAAGTATAAAAACATTTTGGGCTGTCTTTTTCGCATTGGTGGCGGTTGTCGCCGTGGCGTCGTCCGTCGCAATGTATTTTGCCGCGGAAAGTCGCGTTGCCCGTATAAACATGTCCACCGTCAGCGACGAAAACGTGTACAAAATCAATCGCGAAAACGAATATCGTCATGCATTGTACGCGGCATGCGACGGTATGAAAAACCTTGACGCAAACCTGGGCAAAACGGTAGTGTCAAATAACGCCGTAACGCAGGCTCGCGCCCTTACAAACGTCGTCGTTTGTGCAAACGAAGTAAACGACCGCTTCGCCGACCTTCCCATCGAAGCAAGCGAAAAGTTGATGACCTGCCAGAAGTTTGTCAATCAGGCGCAGGACTTTGCCCGCACTCTTCTTGCCAAACTTGCCGCGGGCAAACAACTGACCGACGGCGAGCGCGCGTCCCTTGACGGACTTAATACCGTTGCAACAAACATGTACGATTTTTTGCAAGCCTACGCCGAGTCGGACAGCGGAATGTTTATGACTAACGGCACGGGTTTGGGCGGCGCAGGGGCACTCAGCGACAGCCTCGAGAATGTCGACGACAAGGCGTTTGCCTACGAAAAACTGATTTACGACGGACCTTTTTCAGACGGAGTGCAAAACAAACAGATTGTAGTAAAGCGACACTTGTCGCTGTCCGAAGTGACACAAAAGGTTGTTAAACTGTTTGAAGATGTACAGTATGTCAACACAGTAAACGGTGCGGACACTCTGTATGTGTTTGAAGGCAAAGGCGGTCGAGTTACCGCAAGCGTTGGCGGCGACATCGTGGAGTACGACGAATATCGTGAAAACGAAAACAACGGCAACGTCGGCAAAGACGGTTGCGTTTCCGCCGCCGAAGAGTTCTGTGCTCGCCTGGGGTACAACGTCCGCGGAGTGTGGGTCAGCAAGGTCAAGGACTACGTAACCTACGTCAACTGCGCACCCGTTGTGGACGGCGCGATAGTGTATCCTCGCCTTGTCAAAGTTGCCGTAGCCGCCGACGGACACGTTGTCGGCATGGAAGCCAAGGCGTACCTCAGCAACAAAGCCGCCGATGTGGTCAAGCCTTTCGGTAAAATCGGCTCGGACGAGGCAAAAGCAAAACTTGCCGACGGTCTTGCCGTCACAAACGTTGCCAAAGCCTATGTCGAGCGCAACGACAAAATCTTTGCCTGCTGGCAGTTTGAATGCGTTCGCGGTGACCGCCAGTACTACGTCTACGTGGACAGCGAAAGCGGCAACGAAGTCAACATCTTCAAGGTCGTACGCAACACAGAAGGCTTTACCGTAATTTAGTACGCAATCTGCCGCGCACTGCGGTTAAACCCGCCTTATAAGTCGGCAAAAAATAGAATAATCACCTGAAATCAGCGTCCGATTTTTCACATTTTCTCAGTGAAAAGCGGGCGCTTATTTTTATTTTCTAAAAATAATATGCCGTTGTTATAAATATTTTAATTATTTTAATGCAAATTTCTACAACAAATATAGGCAAAGCGGTAAAATTGTTTGACGTATTTGTTGAAAAGTTGTAGAATAATTACTATTGTATAGGTGGAGTAGCGCAAAATTACAGATAGTCCGCCTACTACGGAGAAGCAATATGAAGAAAAAAACATTACTGTCGGTGCTCCTGCTTGCTTTGCTTGCTTGTTTGTTTACCGCATGTAACGCCGAAGGAACGCCGACCGGCACAAAGGTTACGTTCAATCTCGAAGGCGGCACGTACGGGCTCAGTCAGCAGGCGGTGGAGTACTACTACAATTTTGCCGAAGGCGCGAAACGTCTTGTCAAGCCATTGGGTTCGTTCGGATCCACTCGTCTCGAGCGTTCGGGCTACGACTTTGTCGGTTGGTACAAGACCAAAAACGATGACGGCACATACACGGACGCGTGGAACTTCGACAAGGACGAAATCGCCGAGGACGGCAGCACGCAACTGTACGCTTCGTGGGAAAAGCAAAAGTTTTACTCTTACCGTCTGTTGTACCGCAACGGCGCGGGCGAGGACGTGGAACTTGGCAGTTACCCCGTCAGCGAAAACGGTATCTTCAACGGAACTGCCGGCGCAGCGATAAACTACGCAAACGAAAACAACCTTACGCTTGTCGATTACACTACGGGCAGTCCCGACGGAGAAAGCCGCGGCTACGAAGGCCTTAGCGGTACTCGTCCGAGCGGCGAAACGCTGGTTGTCGATGTGTACTGTCACTTCATCGAAGGCAGGTACACGCTTGTTTCGACGGCGGACGCTTTCAAAACCGCGTTTGCAAGCAACAAAAAAATGTACCTTACGACGGACATTGACCTGTCGGGCAAATCGTTCGTTGTGCGCCAGAGTATAAACAACCTCGAAATCCGTGGTAACGGGCACACCGTAAGTAATCTTACCGTTGCGGTCGGCAACCAACTCGGGTACCTGTCCAAGGACAACCTGAAGGACGACATCAACGACGACGGCGGCAGGGCGTTTTACGTGACAATGTCCGCGGAAATGAAAAATTGCAAAATTTCCGACTTGACATTCGCAAACGTGTCCTTTGTGGGCACAGCCAACTCCGAAACCGGTGAGATTTACGGCGGCGAAGGGGACCTGCAACAATACAACATCTACCTTGCCGCTCTGTGCGGTAAGGCGAGCGGTTGCACGTTCAGTAACGTGACAATCGGTGCCTCTGCCGATTTCGGCGGAGGAATTGATCAAAGCAAAATCATTTGTGCCGAAGCAAACAACCTGTACCTGCTTGCCGACGGCACAACGACCGCAACCGACTGCGCAGGCACGGTTGTTTACCAAAAAGGAGAATAGCCATGAACTTAATAAACAAAAAATCCGTCCTTTGTTTCATTGTGGCAGCCATGATGATTATGACAACCGTCATGCCGCTTGTTGCATGCACGCAGGACAACACAGTCTATTACGACAACGAAACCAACCCGCTTGTGTTCTCTTCGCAGGACGTGGACAAGGTGTTCAACCCCTTCTTCAGCACGACTGCGCCGGACAGCAACGTAATCGGACCCACGCAGGTAGGTATGCTTTCCAACGACAGCAAAGGTAAGGTCGCTTACGGCGACACCGAAGCGGTAGTGGTGAAAGATTACCAAGAAAAAACCTACGAAGAAGGCGGCAAACAGTACACCAACTACAAGTTTGTACTCAAGCGCGACATCAAATTCAGCAACGGCAGCCCGCTGACAATCAAGGACGTGCTGTTCAACATGTACGTGTACCTCGACCCTGCCTACACGGGCAGTAGCACGATGTACAGTACCGATATTGTAGGTCTTAAGGCTTACCGCACGCAGACCTACGACGAAAAGGAACAGGAACAATATTCCGCTCAGTTCGAACGTAAGGCAAACACGCGTATTCTTGCGCTTGTTACCGCCACAAACACGATTCTGAAGGATACCAGCGTTACCGACGAAGTTACTTTTGCCGAAAAACTTGCAGAGTACCGCGCGGCAAACAAAAACGCTCAATACGTCGTTGACGACTTCAACAAGGCAATCGAACTGTTTAACGAAGAACTGGACAACGACTACAAAAACTCCGTCGACACATGGCAGGACTTCGTGCTTCGTAACAAAAACGGTCAGGAAGTCAAAAACCTGATTGCCAACGACAACGAAATGTTCCTGTACAACGAAGGCAAAATCAAGTGGGACAAAAACGCCGACAACGGCAACGGCAAGATGGATTACGGCGATTACGACGACCGCGAATACACCGCAAGCATGACCAAGGAGGACGCAATCAAAAGCGTTTACCTCAGTATCGTTCCGTCTCAGTTTGCACAGGTAATCACCGGTTGGCAGACCGCAGGCAACCTGTTTGACTACATCGTAAACGACGAAATGGAAAAGGATATCGCCCAAAAAGGCAAGACGGTACCCAACATTTCCGGTATCACGTTTGCAAACAAGGACGCTTCCGTCAACGTCAACGGCGAAGATTATCCCGCACCCGAGTACAATGACGACGGCTCCGTCAAGAGCAGTTACGAAGTACTGAGCATTACAATCAACAAGGTTGACCCCAAGGCAATCTGGAACTTCTCTTTCACTGTTGCTCCCATGTACTACTACTCGACTACAAGTTGGGCAAAGGAAGGCGGCACCCCCAAAAACTACATCGAAGCGTTCAACTTCGAAAACGAATTCGGTGTGGAATTCAACAGCCAGACCTTCATGACGCAGGTCGTTAAGAATTCCGACAAAATCGGCGTGCCCGTCGGCGCAGGTCCGTATGTGGCAAGCAAGAGTACCGGCGGCACGGAAAACGTTACCGCAGGCGATTTCTGCAAACAAGGCGTCATTTATTACGAACGTAACGTACATTACAACTTCGAGGGCGCAAGCGTACCCAAAATCAAGAATATGCGTTACAAAATCGTGTCCGAGCAACAAATGCTCAACAGTCTGTACCAGAAAGATATTCACTACGCCGAACCCAACGCAAAACCCGAAAAAATGTCGGAACTGGACAAGAAAAAGGGTGAAGGCTTCGGTCATACCGAAGTCGAAACATCCGGTTACGGTTACATAGGTATCAACGCAGGCAAGGTGCCCAGTATCAAGGCTCGTCAGGCAATCATGCACGCGATGAACACCGAACTGGCAGTGCAGTACTACGACGGCAAGGCGGAAGCGATTTACCGCTCTATGTCCAAGTCCAGTTGGGCTTATCCCGAAGGATGCACACCCTACTATCCGTACATCGGCAGCAAAATCTCCGCTTCCGTATTCAATGATAACGCGGTTGTCAACCCCGACTACAAGGAATTTGTACTGTACAAAAACAAGCAAGCCGGCGACACGTTTACCTTTGACGAACAGAAAGAGTTCATCTACGGACTTCTGACCAAAAACGGTTGGAGCAGTTCGGGCAATCCGTGGGTTTCGGAAAACCACGCGGACTACGTTGAAAAGAACGGCGTCCTGACAAACGACGACGGCGCGCTTAAGTACGTGTTTACAATCGCAGGCGAAACGGACGACCACCCCGCATTCAACACATTGTATCAGGCAAGCCAATTGCTCAACCAGATGGGCTTCGACACCTACACGACGACGGACAGCAACGCGCTCAGCAAGCTGAGCACGGGCGACCTCACCGTATGGGCGGCAGCATGGGGCAGTACGATTGACCCCGATATGTACCAGGTTTACCACATCGACAGCAAGGCAACCAGCGTTCTCAACTGGGGTTACAAGCAAATCAAGATCAACCAGACCAAGTACGCTACGGAAATGGAAATCATCAACGAGTTGTCCACCAGGATCGAACAAGGTCGTTCGACGACGGATCAGAACGCGCGCAGCGGTTACTACAAAGACGCTCTTGACCTTGTAATGCAACTGGCGGTGGAATTGCCCACATATCAAAGACAGGACATGTTTGCGTACAACGAAAGATACATCGACGTAAACACCTTCAACAAAGATTTGTCATCCTACAAGGGACTTACCAGTGACATCAACCTCCTTTCGCTTGTCGTAAAGGAAAAGTAATCAGCCAAACAAAAGAATATCTGTATTTGTAAAACGATTACGTTTATCACGAGGAACCCGACCCATATTACCCATATTTGCGTCGGGTTTCTTGTTTTAAGCGACATTTGCAGGACAAACGCAAGGAATGGTGACAACCTTGTTTGGCACGGAGAAAAATGTTTAAGTATATTGTAAAAAGACTGCTGATTTCAATAATAATTTTGTTGGGTGTGTCCGTCATCATCTACACGATGGTGCGTCTTATGCCCAACGACTACGTTGACCTGAAGTTTGCTTCGCAACTGCAAAGCGGCGCAATCAAACAACAGGACGTGGACAACTTCAAAAAACTGTACGGCTTGTACACGCCGGAAGCGCGTATTCGTTTCAGGTGGAGCCCCGACGGCTCGACGGAAGGCATATTGGAAAAGGACGTGCGTATCAAAGACCACGACACCGACATCCAGAATGCGGAAATGTACGCCGACTTTGTTTCCGGCGATTACGGCGGAACGATCGGGGACAATTACTACAACCTTGCGCTTACCTTTGAAAAGATTGACGGCGTTGTAAGCACGACTTACAAACTGGAACGCTACGACTACGAAAACGTTACGGTAAAGGACGACAAAGGCAACGAAACGACCCACTCGGTGCTGCACAAGGTTACCGTCAAGGAAGGCAATTACGCCGTAGACATTACAACCGACACAATCACGCTGGAAGGACTTAATGTGACCAACACCTACGAAAAGGTCAGCGGATGGGAAACTCTCGGCACGATTCTCGGCGGTTACTTCGGGTGGCTTGGTAACATGATGAAGGGCGACCTCGGTCACAGTTTCAAGTACGAAAAGCCCGTCGCAAGCGTAATCGGCGAAAACATGTGGATAAGTTTCGCAATCGCGGTGGTGGCGACCCTGCTGCAATTCCTCATTGCAATTCCGCTGGGTATTTCGTCGGCAACGCACCAGTACTCGGCGCAGGACTACATCGTGACGATATTCACCATGATCGGACTCAGTCTGCCCACCTACTTCTTCGCGGCGGTAATGATCAAGTTCTTATCGGTAGACCTCGGATGGCTTCCGGTCAACGGACTTATCTCGGGAAGCGCGGTATTCCCCGACACGTTTGCGGGTTCGCTGCAACGTCTCGGCGACATGGCTTATCACCTTATTTTGCCTATTACCGTCAGCGTAATTCTGTCACTGGGCGGCTTGATGCGTTACACTCGTACCAACATGCTGGAAGTATTGAACGCCGACTACATCCGCACGGCTCGCGCAAAGGGTCTGTCGGAAAAGACGGTAATTTACAAACACGCATTCCGCAACACCCTCATTCCTCTGGCAACGTTGCTTGCAGGTATTCTGCCGGGATTGTTCGGCGGAATGATGATCACCGAGCAGGTGTTTGCAATAGACGGTATCGGCCGTCTTGCGTACAACGCATTGAAGGAAGGCGACGTGCCTTTCGTAATGGGCTACAATATGTTCCTGGCAATTCTTACCGTCATCGGTACGTTGCTGAGCGACATTATGTATTCGATTGTTGACCCGCGGGTCAAGTTGGGGAGGTAATTATGGACGAACTTAACAACGATACGGTCGTCACGGAAACCGAACCGACGGTGCCCGATGATGCTCAGACAAAAGACATTCTGGAAGAAACCTATCAGGAAATGTCCCCGATAAGACTGGTTATGCGCCGCTTTTTCCGCAGTAAACTGTCACTTGTCGGACTTATCATGGTTGTGTTTCTGTTTCTCTTTTCCTTCCTCGGACCGGTTGTGTACAACCGCTGGGGCGAGGATAACCCGGACAATACGCCGCAGGTTAAGGCAGTGCAATCGCTGTATACCGACGACAAAGGCAACACAGTAACGGAAGTTGTGTACATCACCAAGGACATCAACATGCTTGCCGACCCAAGTTGGGACCACCTGCTGGGTACCGACGACAAAGGCATGGACGTGTTTACCCGTCTTATGTACGGCGGACGTATTTCGCTGACAATCGGTTTCATCGTGGTAATACTGGAAACGCTTATCGGTGTGTTGCTGGGGGGTCTCGCAGGCTACTTCGGCGGCTGGGTGGACAGCGTAATCATGCGTATAGTGGATATTTTCAACTGTATCCCGACCCTGCCGATACTGCTCATCGCTTCGGCAATGATCGACAGTTGGGGCGTGGAACCCAACCAACGTATCTATCTGTTGATGGTAATCATCACGGTGTTCAGTTGGAGCGGCGTCGCCCGTCTGGTGCGCGGACAGATTTTGTCCCTGCGCGAACAGGAATACATCACCGCGACGGAAGTAATGGGCTTGCCCACGTGGCGCAAGATTTTCGTTCACCTTATTCCCAACGTAATGCCGCAACTTATCGTGTCCATGACGTTGGGGCTGGGCAGCGTAATTCTGTACGAATCCACCCTTAGTTACCTCGGACTCGGTGTGCAGGTACCCAAAGCAGCATGGGGTACAATGATTGCAACAAGTAATGACCCCGCAATTCTCAGTTACCACGTAAACATGTGGTTGCCGGCAGGTCTTATGATTGTAATTGCGGTGCTCGGCTTCAACTTTATCGGCGACGGCTTGCGCGACGCAATGGACCCCAAGGCCAAGAAATAATACATACGGGCAGCAGAAAATGAAGAAAAAAGATACAAATTACATATCCATCAAGGACAGCCGCAGGATAATTAGGGAAAACATCAGACAGATGAAGTACTACGAATCCCTGAAGCGTCGCAAACTCAGTCCTTCGGAATACACGTCGGTGATGAAAAATCCCGACAACATAATCGAAATCGACAATCTCAAGACGGTATTTTTCACCGACAACGGCACCGTCATGAGCGTCAACGGCGTTTCGTTCGACATCCCCAAAAAGAAGATTGTCGGCGTCGTCGGCGAGTCGGGCTGCGGAAAAAGCGTAACTTCGCTGTCCATCATGCAGTTGGTGCAGGCACCGCAAGGTCAGGTAATCGGCGGCGAAATCCGCTTCAATTCCGACGAGGCGGGCACGGACGAAAACGGCAACAAACTTGCGTACAACCTGGCAGTAATGCCCACGCAGGAAATGTACAAGGTGCGCGGCAAGGACATCACGATGATTTTCCAGGAACCGATGACCAGCCTCAACCCCGTGTTTACCATCGGCAACCAACTGGACGAAGTGAGTTTTACCCACAATCCCGAGTGCACCAAGGAAGACGCCAGGGCTCGCAGCATCGAAATGCTGACCAAGGTAGGCATTGCAATGCCCGACCACGTGTATGCAAGTTACCCCCACGAACTGAGCGGCGGTATGCGTCAACGCGTAATGATTGCAATGGCACTTATCGGCAAACCGAAACTTATCATTGCCGACGAACCCACGACGGCACTGGACGTTACCATTCAGGCACAGATACTGGAACTGCTTAAAACCTTGCAGAAGGAAGAAGGCTGCTCGGTAATGCTTATTACCCACGACCTTGGAGTGATTGCCGAAATGGCAGACGAAGTGGTGGTAATGTACGCAGGTCGCGTAATCGAAAAGGGCACCGCGGAAGAAATCTTCCACAACCCAATGCACCCGTACACAATCGGTCTGCAAAAGAGCAAACCGCTGATTACTTCGTCAAGTACAGAGCCGCTGTACAGTATACCGGGGCAGGTACCCAACCCAATCAATCTGCCGGACTGTTGCTACTTCCGCAACCGTTGCGAAAAGTGCATCGGCAAGTGCAACGGCGAATATCCGCCGGAAATCAAGGTTAGCGACACGCACTTCGTAAGTTGCTACCTGTACGACCAAAAAGGCAATGAAGAATGAAATGTGACCGCTCCCGGGCAGGCAAGCCCGACAAGCAAGGCTGACAACCGAAACGGGCTTTGATTTGGCAGCGACAGCCGCAAATGAGCAGCAACGAGCGGATTGCGGCAAAATAAAGTATTCATTTTTCACCATTCTTCACAGACAGAGGATTACACATGAGTAACGACTCGAATAACACACAATATATACTTGAGGTGCACAACCTCAAAAAATACTTTCCGATCGAAACAAACTTCTTCGGAAAACCGACAAGATACCTGCATGCCGTAGACGACGTGTCCTTCAACCTCAAAAGCGGCACGACAATCGGCGTGGTGGGCGAGTCGGGTTGCGGCAAGACGACGCTCGGACGCACGATACTTCGTTTGTACAATACCGACGGCGGTCAGATAATCTTCGACGGCGACGACATCACCAATCTCAAACGCGGACAAATGCAGAAGTACCGCACGGACATTCAACTTATCTTCCAGGATCCGTACAGCAGTCTGCCGCCCCGTATGACCGTCGGCGACATTATTTCCGAAGCGGTGCGCGTGCACAACATCGTCCCCAAGGAAGAAGTGCGCGACTACGTGCGTGACATAATGCATAAGTGCGGATTGCAACCGCAGTACTACGACCGTTACCCCCACGAATTCAGCGGCGGTCAACGTCAGCGTATCTGCATTGCGCGTGCATTGGCGGTAAAGCCCAAACTGGTAATCTGCGACGAACCCGTGTCGGCACTGGACGTGTCCATTCAGGCGCAGATAATCAACCTGCTGAAGGAACTGCAAAATACCATGGGGCTTACCTATGTGTTTATTTCGCACGACCTGTCGGTTGTCAAGTACATCACCGATCAGATTATGGTAATGTACCTGGGTAACACCATGGAAATGGGCGAGACTGACGAACTGTTTGACAATCCGTTGCACCCGTACACGCAGGCATTGTTCAGCGCAATCCCCGTACCCGACCCCGACACCAAGACCAAGCGTATTATATTGGAAGGCGACATCCCTTCGCCGGCAAATCCGCCCTCGGGATGCAAATTTCACACCCGTTGCAGCAAGTGCATGAACGTGTGCCGTTTCAAAACGCCCGCCTACACGGAAGCAAAACCCGGTCACTTCGTCGCGTGCCACCTGTACGACAGCGAGGTAATGGCAAACCTTCCCGCCTACGACGAGGAATACAAACGTCTGCAGGAAGAACAAGCTCGTCTTGCGGCAGAAGCCGCCGCCAAAAAGGAAGAACGCTTTAAGTGGCTTCGCAAAAAGAAATGAAAAAAGACAAAAAACGGAAGTACGTAGACGACGGTCATACCGTTTACAACATGGACGGCATTGACGAAATGCGCTACGGTAGCAATCCCAAAGAAAACGTCGGACTGACGCGAAAGGAACGTTGGGCGGCAATCAGAGCGGCACTGGCGGTGTTTTTGCCAAAATTCCTGCTTGTGCTGGGGTGCTTCGCCATTGTGGCGATACTGATGTATTTCTGGTTGATGTAGGCTGTTTGTCTTGCGGCGAGCAGCAGTCGGCGCGTAAGCAGGTTTTACCTGCGACACCGGTCGGATGTCCACCCGAAAAAAACGGGAAACGACATCCGCAAGGTTGCCGCATGTAACGAAATCAGCCATACGTATCGACAAATTTATTACAAAAGTTGTGTTTCCGACGACAAAACGGCGGAAACGGACGTTGCGGCATCTTTGCGCCGAAGATGGAGCCAAGGCGCAGTCAAAAGGGTTTTGCAACGTTAATTTACAGGAGGCAATACGGTAAGTATGAAAAAATCACTGATTACGATTTTGTCCGTGGTGTTGCTGTTGTCCCTTGTCGGCACGGTTGCTTGTCAGGCAATCCCCGACGGCGTGTACAACGGCGGCAGCAACACGGTGAAATCCAATCCGCAGCAATTGGAAATCCTGGACGGTAGTCTTACATACACGCAGGATCAGAAATTGTCAAAAATCAAGGCGGAAAACCTGATCAAAAACAACGGCTACAAGGACAGCGACGAGGTGACGGTCATCGCCACGCTGGACGGCAGCGCGTTGATTGACGACTATCTGTCGGAAAGCTACGGCTACGGCTCGGTTGCCGAGTACGCGGCATGCAGCATCGGCGCATCCAAAAAGGTAGCCATTGCCGACAGTCAGGACGCACTTGTGTACAAGATGAAGTCCAAGGGACTTGTTTCGGAAATCGTCGGCGTTTACAGCACATTGCTCAACGCCGTTGCCGTCAGGACGACCTACGGCAAGATTGACGACCTGAAATCCCTCGGCGGCGTCAAAAACGTCATTCTGACGGACACCTACAACAAACCGAAATCCACAAGCACAAGCGGAAGCGGCAGTTACAACGCCGTTGACAACATCGTCGACGTGTACGAAAAGACCGGTATTTACAAGTCGGACAGCGTAGGCTACACAGGCAAAAAGACGGCGGTTGCCGTTCTGGACTCCGGTTTCGACTGCAGCCACGAAGTATTTCAGCGCGCGCTTCAGGGTGGCGAACTGGCAATCACCAGAGAGGAGATTGTGAAACTGCTTGCCAAGTCTGCTTTGCAAAACGTCAAAGACCCGGACAACGACGGCAAGTACGTCTACAACAAGGACGGCACAATCAAGCAGGAAATGTTGCCTTTGCTTAACGCAGCCAAATACACAAGCGGCGTTACCATCAACGACCTGTATTACAGCAACAAAATTCCATTCGTGTACGACTACGCCGACAAGGACACCAACGTGTTCCCCTACGACAGCGAACACGGTACCCACGTTGCTGGTATCATCGGCGGTAACATCGTCGACGGTACGCAAATCAAGGACGAGGAACCCGTAGACTTCCGCGGCGTTGCAATCGACACGCAACTTGTGCTGATGAAGGTGTTCCCCGACCTCGACGCGGGCGCAAACACTGCGGACATTCTTCTTGCCCTCGAGGACGCGGTGGAACTGGGCGTTGACGCAATCAACATGTCGCTGGGTAGTTCCTGCGGATTCAGCCGCGAAGCGGACAAGGTGGAAATAAACGACGTCTACGACAAAATCAAGGCAAGCGGCATTTCGCTGGTTACGGCGGCAAGCAACAGTTACAGCAGCGGCTTCGGCGGCGATCAGGGTAACACCAACTTCACCACCAACCCCGACAGCGGTACCGTAGGCTCGCCCTCGACTTACGACGCGTCATTGTCCGTTGCAAGTATCAGCGGCGTCAAGAGTAACTACATCGTTGCCAATCAGGCTACAAGCGACAAGTACATTTTCTTCTACAACCAAAGCAACAGCGTCACCGGCGAACAGAACAACTTTGTCAAAGAGTTGGTAAACGCAGGTCACATGAATGAAAACGAAACCAAAACCTTCGGGTACGTAACCGTTCCCGGTACGGGCTCGGCAGGCAGTTTCGCAATGGTTGCAAGCAAACTTAAGGGTAAAATCGCCATCGTCAAGCGTGGCGACAACACCTTTGAAAACAAGGCAATGCTGGCAAAGCGTTACGGCGCAATCGCATGTATCATCTACAACAACGTAGACGGCGACATTCTGATGAGTATGGGTAAGACGGAGCACATACCGACCATCTCCATCAGTAAGGACGACGGTACGGTGCTGGCTTCCAGGCGCGAAGGCACGCTGACAATCTGCTCGACAAACCTCGCGGGTCCCTTTATGTCCGACTTCTCCAGCTGGGGGCCCACACCCGACCTCAAACTTAAGCCGGAAATCACCGCACACGGCGGCGAAATCTACTCCAGCGTGCCCAACGGCGGTTACGACAGACTGAGCGGTACCTCGATGGCAAGCCCCAACCTGTGCGGTATCATCGTGCTTATCCGCGACTACGTCAAGAGCAACGCCGCCAAGTTCGGCATTACCGAAACGAACGGCAAACCCGATCCCGTACAGGTAAACGACGCGGTAAACCAACTGCTTATGAGTACGGCTACCGTTGCTCTCAACGAGGAAGGCAACCCTTACTCGCCGCGTAAACAGGGCGCAGGACTTGCCAGTGCCAAAAACGTGGTAAACACCAACGCTTACCTTACGGTAAACCAAACCGCCCAAGACGGAACGGTGACGACCAAGACCAAAACAAAGTTGGAACTCGGGGACGACCCCAAGCGCAGCGGCGTGTACGTGATGGAATTCAATGTAGTAAACGTCGGTGAAAATTCGCTTACCTACAACGTAAACGTAGTGGGCATGACGGAAAGCGTTTCCACCTCGGACAACAAGCACGTTGCCGAAAAGGGCAATCTGCTCGACGGCAGCACGACGCTTGAAGTAATCGGCGGCGAAGGCAGCGTAAACAACGGCAAGGTGACCGTTTCCGCAGGCAAAACCGTAACGGTACGCGTAACATACACATTGAGCGAAGCGGACAAGACAATGATCGACCTGCTGTTTAAGTACGGTATGTACGTCGAAGGTTACGTCGAACTGACCGCCGAAAACGAAGTTCCCCTCAACATTCCGTTCCTTGCATTTTACGGCAACTGGGCGGAACCGCCTCTGTTCGACAAGACCTACTACGAAGTGGAATCCACCAAGCACGACAAGTCTGTGGACGAGGAAGACAAAATCAAAGCCGACTACTGGGCAACAACGCCTTACGGAAGTTACTACTACAACTACATGATTCCTCTCGGAACCTACCTGTACGACGTAGACAGCAACTACGACGAAATCCCGGCAAGTACCGAACACATCGCGGTGTCCAACATTCTCGGCACGGTGGACGGCATTTCGGCAGTGTACGCGGGACTTCTGCGCAACGCCAAGGAAATGACCTTCTCTATCACCGACAAGACTACGGGCGAAACGGTGTGGACGGAAACCTACTACAACTGCCACAAGGCATTCAGTAACGGCGGCTCGCCAGTACCGTACTACGAATTTATCAAGGTCAAGTCGCTCAAAGCGGGACTTGTCAACAACCGTCAGTACAGTTTCAGGATGCAAGGTCTCCTGGATTACAGCGACAACGGTCTGACTACAAACGTACGCAACAGTTTCGGTTTCGACTTCTACATGGACAACCAGGCTCCCGTAATCAAGGAAGCCACCTACGAAAAGGTGTACGACAAGTCGGCAAACAAAGACCGTTACTACGTCAACCTTACAATCTACGACAATCACTACGCAATGAGCGTTGCGCCCGTGATTTTCACGTCCAGCAGCAGTTACACCTACCTGTCGGAAAACCCGATTCCCGTTTACAGCGACCGCAACTCCAGCACAACGGTACGTATCGAAATTACCGATTATCTCGACGACCTGTATTCCGACACACTCATCAACAACGCGCTTGCGTTTATCGTTGACGACTACGCGCTTAACAGCAACATCTATCTGTGCCGACTTCCCGGTACAAGCGGCGAATTCAAGTTTACGTCCAACGGTGAGGCGGACGGCGCGGACAAGATTCTGCTCAGCATGTATGCAGGCGAATCCGTCGACGTAACCAAGTACCTTTATTGTTCCGACCAGACCAAAAACATCGGTGAGGATACCCTTGACCGCACCTACCTCAAACACCTTACGTGGAGTTCGTCCAACGAAGAAGTGCTGAAGGTTGAGGGCGGCGTAATCAAGGCAATTGCCCCCGGTAAGGCTACGGTAACCGTCAAAGAAAAACTGGACGGCGCGTCGGCAGTGCTTATCGTCAATGTCAAGACTCCCGGCGAAGTGGGGCGCGACGACGATTTGTCGGACGACACCGTGGAAAAACTGAGATTTACCTACTACGACACCTTGTTTGCCTACTCCCGTGCGGCGCAGACGAGCGAAATCGGCACAACCGGCGACCGCAGATACGTTGCGGCGCAAAGCGGACTTAGCGTGTACCCCGGCGAAAGCGTGGACATGCACTACGAATTCCGTCCCTGGTACGCCGAAAGCAAGTACGCCGACCGACTTGTCTGGGAAACGGACAACGACGAAGTTGCCAAGGTGGAAAAGGTGGTGCACGCCGACGGCACGGTGACGGGCAAAATTACCGCGCTTAAGGAAGGCATCGCGCAAATCACCCTCAAGGTGGACGGTACTGCGTTTGAAACGACCGTTGCCGTAACCGTCAAGAGTGAGTTTGTAATAGAAAATCGTACCCTTGTCGCGTACAAGGGACTTGGCGGAAACGTCGTAATTCCCGACGACGAAGGCATACTGTACATCGGTTCGTATGCGTTCTGTCTGTACACGACGGACAACACGATAGAGTTGCCCGACGACGACTACGACGCAAACAAAATCCCCGCGTCCAACACATCCGTTACTTCGGTAGTGGTGCCCGACGGCGTTACGGAAATTCAGAAGTACGCATTCTACAACTGCACGGACCTTCGCGAAGTGGCAATTCCCGACGGAGTGAAGTACATCCGCGAATACGCTTTCTACGGATGCAAGAAACTTGAAAGGGTTGTTCTCATCGACAACCTTGCAAAGACGGGCAGCAACGTAATGAGCGAAAAGTTCCGACTTTCACCCGAAGTACCCGCAAATCCCGCAACGGGCGCGGAACGTATTCCTGCCAAGTTTGTATTCGAGAACGGCACAACGCCTCAAAGCCTTACCGGCACGGCGGTGGAAGTAATCGGCGCAAACGCATTCTACAACTGTCAGAAACTGGACAACATCGACCTGTCCCGCGTTTACGCAATCGGCGAGAAAGCGTTTGACAACTGCAAGGCTCTTCGCAAAGTTAACCTTGTAAGTCTGCGCAACACCGGTCGCGGCGCATTCCAGAATTGTTCCAACCTGTTCGAAGCGGTGTTTGACGAAAACGGCAACACGCAACTGGCAAACGGTATGTTTTACCGCAGCGGTCTTACAAGCGTGGACATTTACAGCCGCGAAGTAATACCTTACGGTTGCTTCAGCGAATGCAACAAACTGCAGACGGTAACTATCCACGGCGACAGCCTTGGTATCGGCAGCAACGCATTCAGTCAATGCAAAAACCTTACCGAAGTAATTCTGGAAGGCAAGGTTGACGTAATCGGTCAGCAGGCATTCTACAACGACACGGCACTTAGCGCGTTTACATTGCCCGACGGCAAAGTAAGTATCGGCGATCACGCCTTCTACCGCAGCGGTCTTACCACCCTTGTATTGCAAGGCAACACCGAGTTCGACACCGTTGCCGGCACGGCGTTCCGCAAGAGCAAACTTGCTTCCTTCGATGTGTCCGGCAGCAATCTGTACGCGGTGGACGCAAACGGCTTCCTGACAACCAAGGACGGCAGCACAATCGTATTTGCCCCCGTCGCTACAAGCGGCGTACTCACAATTCCCGCAAGCGTAACGAAAATCGCCAATTCCGCATTCAGCGGAACGGCTGTGACGGAAGTTACGTTTGAAGGAAAGGTGGCAGTCGGCGATTACGCGTTTTACAACTGTCCCAACCTTACCAAGGTAACTTTCGCTGCGGAAAACGGCACGACAATCGGTAAATACGCCTTTGCGTACTCGCTGGAAAGCGACGCCGTAACGTCCGAAACCAAAAACGAAAGCGTGTCAAAACTTGCTACCGTAACAAACTTGCAAAGCGCGGTTAAGGTAGGCGACTACGCATTTGCTTACACGGTAATCGACAGCGACAACAGCCCGATCGCAACTGCGGACAGTGCGGAATACGGCGAAGGAGTGTTCTTCAACGTAAGCACGCTTAAGCAAGTAACTCTCGGCGCGGACTCTTCCTACGGCGTAGGTGTGTTCCAGCGCGCAAAGGCGCTCAAAACTGTAATCATGCCCGACACGGACGTGACATTCGGCGCAGGCGCATTCGCTTACAACACGGAACTCAACTCAATCGACCTGTCGCACGTTTCGGTAATTCCGCAACTGGGCTTCATGGGCTGCACCAAGTTGTTCAACGTCAACCTGTCTGCGGCTACGGCAATAGGCAACTATGCGTTTGCCGATTGTACAAACCTGGCTACCGTCACAATGCGTTCCGTCCGTACAATCGGCGAGGGCGCGTTCGGCGGAAACAACGTCGGCGGTATCGCGGCACGCACGATCAATCTTCCCGAAACGCTGGAAAGCATCGGTATGGGTGCGTTCATCTCCTGTACCGCCCTCGAAGAAATCAACATTCCTTCCAAGGTGACGGACATTCCTGCCGCAACGTTTGCACTGTGCACAAACCTTAACAACGTGCAAATGAGCAACGTCAGGACAATCGGCGACAACGCGTTTAAGGGTTGTACGGCACTTGCCACAATCAACCTTGACAATGTCGAAAGCGTCGGTGAGGAAAGTTTCCGCGGGACCACGGCACTTGTAAACGTCAAAATGAAATCGATGAAGACCATCGGTCAGGGCGCATTCTATCAATCCAACCTCAGCGGCGGCGTAAACGCACCCGTACTCGGCAGGATTGACAGCTACGCGTTCGCTTACTCGGCATTGACGAGCATTACCGCACCGAAGCTTGCCACAATCGGCGAAGGCGCGTTCAACGAAGTTACTTCGATTCGCAGTTTCACATTCGGCGACAAACTTGCCAAGGTGGAAAGTTTCGCATTCCTCGGTTGCAGCAAACTTGCAACGTTCAATTACACCAAGGACGGCAAGACGGCAACCGACGGCGCAATCAACGATTACGCCAAACTGGTTGACGGCGTGCTGTACACCAGACTTGCCAACGGCTCGTGGCAACTTACCGCCGTGCCTGCCGCAAAGAACATCGAAACGCTGGTCGTTGCCGAAGGTACCCGTCGCGTAGACGCTTACGCCGGCAACAAAAACACAAACGTCACGACAATCGAACTGCCAGTCAGCATGCGCAACATCGGTCAGTACGCATTTTACGGTTATACGTCGCTGCACACGGTAGTGTTCCGTTCAATCGAAGCACCGGCACTCGACGACGCATACAACAACAATGCGAAACTGGTTGAAGGCGACCCCGGCTACGAAATGTGGAACAAGTACTTCAACATGTTCGGTTACTACCTGTACTACTACAACTTTGTCGACCTTGTCGGTAAAGTTGAACCCATGACCATGGTTGTTCCCGCAAACAGCGGCACAAAGGGCTACGACGCATTGCCGTACCGTATGTACTTCGGCGAAATTGCCGAACGCGAAGGCGAAGCAATGGAAATCCCGATGCGCGACTTCCTGGATCAGGCAGTGGAAATTGCCGCAATAAAAACGGTTACGCTGGGTGACGGCGACCTTATCGACAGCGCAGTGTACAACTACTCTCTCGTAACGCAAAATCCCGTACAGTTCGGAATCTCCGACGCCGAATGGTACAACTACGTTGACATCGTACTGGAAGCCAAGGAACAACTTACGGCGTTGCGCTACTCCAAGGCGGACGAGGCTACGCGCAAGGTTCAGGCAATGATCGACGCATTGCCGTCGGATTTCTCGTTCGATTGCATTGACGAGGTCAAGGCGGTTGCTGCGGCTCTCAAGACGTTGACCGCCGAAGAGAAGTCCGCGCTTACGACGGACAGGTACGACAACCTTGTCAACGCCTACACAAACTACGTCAAGACAGTGTCCGACTACGCGGAATTGCTCAAACCGTCTTTGAGCGGTTCCGACGAATCCGGACTTAACGCCTCTTTGGCGGGAGTGCTGTTGGCAGCATGTGTGTTGCCCGCACTTAAAAAGCGCAAGGAGGACTGAGGAAAGTATGAAATTACGTAAAATTTTTGCCGTGGCAATGCTTGCGTTGTCGCTGGCGGCGGTGCTGTGCGCCTGCTCGGACAATTCCGTGGCAGGCCGCATGAAAGCCATCGAGGACTCCGTAAAGCAGGTAAATGTGTACACGGCGGAATTGACCATCACCGACGGCAGCACCAAAGTGTACGGCTACAAGGCAGTGTCCACCAGAAACGAACAGGGCTACGCGGTGGAAATCACCGAAGGTCGCTACAACAGTTCGTTCGAGTACGAAGAAAACGTTTCCGAACGTTCCGTGACGGAAATCGCCGCGCCATTGAAGTTTACCGAAGACGACTTTACGGTGTTTGCCGTAAACAACGGCACTGTCAACGCATTGGTAGGCAAGGCTAAACTCGCAAGCGTAATCAACGTTTCGCCCGAGGCACCTCTCGGCGACGCGAGAATTACGATTAACTTCGACAAAGACAAGGTGACCAACATTACGGTGACTTACCACGCCGAAACCTCCGGTCAGGACGTATCTTACGTTTATACATTCGGGTATTGACAGGGGGAAAGAAAATGAAGAGATTATTATCACTGTTACTTGCCTGCATGATGATGTTTTCCTTTGTGGCGTTTGCCGCATGTCAGGACAACAACACCGAGGACAAACAACTGGCAATTCCGCAAAACGTTGCCGTTGACAAAAACGGCGTCGTTTCGTGGAATGCGGTTGCAAATGCGCAAGGCTACGTGCTTGTCCTCAACGGACAACGTCAGCAAAACACCGTCACTGCAACAACTTACCAACTGGCAACGCTCAACAAGGACGTTACGATTGCCGTAATAGCAGTCGCGGACGGCTACAAGGAATCTGCCGCTTCGGCAGAGGTCAGGTACACTGCAAGTACCGCGCCGATTGTCAAGCCGACAAAAGTCGCCGTCAGCGGCTCGTCGGAAGTACGTGCCGGTAAGACTACCAAACTTGACGCATATGTCGAGGGTAGCACGCAGGGCGTTACATTCAGCGTGGAAAGCGGTGCGGAGTACGTGTCTGTGGATCAGACAGGTCTTGTTTCCGCCAAAATCGACGTCAGCGGCGACAAGACGGCTGTAATCAAAGTTACCAGCATCGAGGACCCGTCGCTCAGCACGACCAAGGTGCTTAACGTGCTTGCGCGCACGGTGCTTACGCAGGAAATGCTCAACCGTTTCAACGGCAAAAGTAAAATCGGCTTCGACGGCTTTTTGACAATCAACTACTACACCTACGGCGAACCTCGTCGCCACGCAGGTACCACGACGATGTCGCTGCACACGTCCCTTGACGGCGAACACTGGTATGCAGAGTACGAAAACGGCAGCGCGGGTATTACAGGCGAATTGTTTTATTCCAAGTATCACGACGCTTCGGACGGTATCGACTACGCTTATCAGGACAGCCTCAGTTTTCTCAACGTCGCCGAGCAGACACCTCTTGTGGACAGATCCAACAACCGCACGACGTGGGAAGACGCAGGACTGTACAACAACCTTGACGGACTCAAACTTTCCGACTTCGCCTTCGACGAAGATTTGTGGCGTTGGAAGTACGTCGGTACAAATCAGAAGATTACCGCGCGTATTGTAGCTTCCGCAGACCCGTACAACTTCGCAGCCGAGGACGGACTTCCATTCTCGCTTCTTGTAGACGACGGCGAAATCGTAGGCTTGTACATCAAGGGCAACGACGACCACACCGTCAGCACCAACTACATTGCGGTGCAGGAAGTGTTTGTGGCGGTCAACACCGACGACACCGTTACGGTGCCAAGTATCAGAACGTTTGAACACAAAAGTTTCCACGACGAACTTGCCGCGGCAATAAACAACATGCACAACCTCAAGGCGTACACGTTGGATTTCCTGCAGGCGGCTCAGATGAACGGATCCAATTCTACGCAACTTACAGGTTTCTACGAAATCATCAACGACACCGATTGCTTCTTCCGCGATTACGTGCCGGAAACGGATGACAGCGGCAACATTGTCCGCAACACGGAAGAAACGGCGGTGTACGGCTTCCGCAAGATAAACGACAATCTGTACAACACCTACAACTATCGTGCGGACAGCATTTACGACATCGATCCCGACAAGTTTGACGCAATAGACACAAGCACAAGGTCGCTTCGCGCCGACCGCGCTTACATGGGCAGTTTCGACAAGGCTAAGCCGACGTTCGGATTTGCCGCCGAACTGTTTACCGTGTGCGAAGAAGTGACGGAAGAAAACGCCGACACCCACGAAGAAACGACCTTCAAACGCTATTTTGTGGACGAATCGATGACCAGCGTGGCTTCCACGTTGTATTTCGGTATCGGCAACGACATCGCGCTGTACGGTATGTTTGCAAGTACCGGCGTGTTCGGCAACTACAAACCCACCTATGTGGAAGTGAAGTACATCGGCGGTAAACCGTACATTACGGGCGCAGGCTTTTACTACTATCTCGGCAGCGTGTACGGTATCGTGCAACTGACCTACGACAACTTTGTGGAAGAAGGCGGCGCACTTACCGAAGAAACCACCGTCCCCGAACAGCAGGCTGCCCGCATTGCGGCAATCCCTGCACGCAGCATACCTGCGGACTGGAGTCAGGTCAACGTAATCTGCAAGCGCAAGGACAGCATAACGCAAAAGGAAACCGATTACCCGATGCGCGCAAAGCAGTACTTTGAATCCATTGCCACGGGTCTCAGCGACAAGGTGCCTTTCTTCGGAAGCGAAGATTGCATCGGCGACACATTCGGTTTTGCCCTCGACACCGTGGCTAAACGCGGCGGCATGAGTTACATGACCAAGTGCGTCAGCATTTACTACGACGTGCCGCTGGACGTCAACTACACAATCGATTCTTCGCTGGCAAAAATCAAGGCATTTCTTGCAAAGAAAGGATTTACGACAAACACCTACGGCGAGTACGTAAGTACCGACGGAAAGGTTGTCATCAAGGTTACCGACGAAGGAATGGACCTCATTATCTACGTCTGGTACATCGGCGAGTAACCGCAACAAAGGCATTCGTTCTGCCAAAGGCATTGTGCATTTGGCAGAACCTGCAACATAAGGGCGTTTGCCCGACACAAAAGCGATTGCGTTTCAGTTGCGTTTTAAGCGGCGCACGGGAAACGTTCTCTCACGGAGGTAAAGTATGAAATTAAACAGCAAAACGCGTATCGCCCTGCTGTTGGTGCTGACAATGATGGTGTTTGTCAGCGTTGCGCTTGTCGCATGCCAACAGAACGCCGGCGAAATCAAGGTCGGTATCCCCGAAGGTACCTACAAACTGGGCAACAAAATAAGTCTTGTCGCCCTTGCAACGGACGGCAGCAATTGCGCGCTTAAAGTAGACGCGAAGTATGCCGACCTGCTTAAAATCGACGGAATGACAATTACCGTTATCGGCGACGTTGAAGAGCCGACGGACGTGACGGTAGTCGTTTACGCAATCGGCAACGAAAAACTGTACACCGAAGTTACGTTGCACCTTGTTCCCGCAACGGACGGCGCAATCCGCATTACGTCCAAAAGCGGCTACGTGGTGGACATCGGTAAACCGCTGGAACTTGCAGTAACGCCGGAAAACGGCAACTACGTGGTAACTTATTCCACGGACGGCGGCGAGACCTTCCTTGCAAACTGCGACTACCTGTCTTACAGTCCTCGCACAAAGATGCTGTCGCTTGTTACGTCGCCATTGCAGGACACGACGGTAATTGTCAAGTTTGCCGACAAGACGAACAGCGCCGTGTTCGGCACAAAGGAATTTGTAGTCAAGGGGCTTGTCAGCGTTAATTTGTCTCTGGACAAGACAAGCCTGCAAAAGGCAACCGAAGCTAATCCCGACGCCGACGAGGCTAACCTTACCGCATGGGCAACCGGCGGTGCGGAACTGGTGTTTGCCACAAGCAGCGACCTCATCGAAGTCGTAGAAGAAGGCAAGGGGTACATCGTCAGACTTGTAGGCGACGTTCGTTTCGACACGACGGCTACGATTACGGCTTCTCTGAAAGACAACGCAAACATCAGCAAAACGATTTCCGTAAGACTGCTGCAGACACGCGGCAATCAGGAACCCGTCGAAGGTAAAAACGGCATCAGACTGACCAAGGAAAATCTTGGCGAAATCAGCAACGCAAGCATCACCTCCACGGGCGTTCTCAGCGACATCACGCTGACGGTAAGCAACGGCAGAGAGGACAAAAACTCCTACGAAATGCTGGTAAAAATGGCTCAGGACAGATGGTACGGCGCATGGAACATCATGGGTAAAAAACTTGTTACCAGCGACACTTACGTCAAGTCCGCAACCACGGTCAACGCCAGAGACGAAAGCGGCAACATCGTTGCCAAAAACGTGATGGACAGACTGTACATCAACTCTCAGAATCAACTTGCAAGCAAAACGGTCAAGAATTCCGCCAGCGTACCCACCCTGTGGGAAAATCAGCACCTGTGGAATCACCTTACCACAAGTTACCTTACCGTTGACGACTTCAACTTTGACGAAGAAGTGGACGCCGCGGCTCTGGGGTACGTTTCCCGCGGAACAAGCAACACGTCCATGTCGGCGTTCAAGTATCGTTTCGACGCTACCGACGCACAGACTGCTTATCTGTTTGCTTACATCAAACAATCTCTTACTCCGCTTGCCGGCGGCGATGACGCAATCGAAGACTTGTGGGTAATCGTCGACAGTGAAGGCGTACTGGGTATTTACGCAAAGACATATGTCGAAAGTTACTGGGGAACGGAAGACAACACGCCCGTACAGGGTAGCGAACCCGTCAGCAAGAGTTGGTCCACAATCATGCTGACATTGTCCGACATAGGCACGACTACCGTTGCCGATCCCGCTCCGTACACCGTAGGCACACGCGAGGTATACACGATTCTCGAAAAGTCCCTTTCCTACATGAAGGACAGCAAGAGTTACAAATTTATGGCGGTTGACACAGCAACACGCGCGCCCACGGTAAACGAGGACGACTACAACGTAAGCGGTGGCGTGAGTTCCGGCTCGACGGGCAGTGGCAGCAGTTCCGGCAGCGCAACCCACAGCGGCAAATTCTACGACCACGTTGACTCGGTCGGTCTCAACGGACAGGCCGCAACAGGTACAATGGGTTACGTTGTCGCCAATACGGCAAACCCGTTTGTATTGTTTGAGCAGGTAGGTAAATACGACTCCTCAATGGACGACAACATTTACCACTTCACCTACACCGGTTACAAAGGATTTACCGACGGCAGCGGTGCGGCTTACTACGAAGAGTTTGCTTACAATTCCAAGATTGACGGATTTGCCGGCACTCGTATTGTCAATGCCGACATCTCGACGGTGTTGCCTTTGTTCAACTTCAGCACGGCTTTGTTCAAGTACGATGGTTCGAAAGTGGACGGCGACCGTGAAGTGTACACCTTCAACCTCATCGACCCGACGCTTACCTACGACGTTGTTCAACAGATGAGCATCGACAAGCAGCGCAACAGCGCAAGCAGCAGTGCGGAAAATACCGTTCAGATAAGCGTGGCATACGACACAAGTAAGGAAGAAAGCGATCCTTCGGCTTACACAATCGTAAGCACAAGTTACCCCTACAGTTTCGCAGGCGGCACATACGCAGGTTACATCACCACCTACTACTACGGCATCGGCACGACTACCATTACCGAAAACGAAGTGTTTGGCAACAAGTATCAGCAAAGAGTGCTTCCCACAAGTTGGGCGGAAGTTGCGCACAAGGGTTACTACTACTATCTGCACACTTCCGAAATCAAGGCTTACCCCGGCATGTACGACAAAGAAACGGGCAAGTACATCGAAGGCGGCGACCAGAAGTTGACCAACAGCAACATGGACACCGTATTTACCGATGTGTTCAAGGACAACTACAAGTATCTGCCCGGTCCGCAGTTCTTCCTCGAGCTGTTTAACGACAGACTCAGCGGACCATGGTACGATTACACAATCACAGGCAAGGACTCCGCAGGCAACTACACCTACATCGAAGAAGTAAGCATCACCGTGCAGGTGGATAACGTTGACGAAAACAAGGTCCTTTCCAACGAGGAATACGTAAACTGCATCAACGCAATCATTGCCAAGTTCAATAAGTGGAACGAAGCAAACGCTTCCGGACTGGGACTCACCAAGGATGACAAAGGCAACTGGATTGGCGGTTGGACGTTCTCCAAGGCAAACAGCACTGCCCTTGAGGGCTTTGCTTACGACGATGTGTCCAACAGACGCGCTGTATTTACCTGCGACGGTCTGACCATCGTCATTGAAAACATTCGCTCGCCCTACTTCTACATTACAATCTACAATGCAGGTGAGTGGATTAAATAACGGTCGGAGGCATAATGAAGAAACAACCGATAGTTGTCGTGCTTCTTCTGTTGTTGACTCTTGCCATTGTTTTTACGGCGTGCACGGACGCGCCGACCGACGTTACGGTTGACGTTTCGGTAAACAAATTCAATTCCTTGTACCACAAGGGGAAATTTTATATCGACGATCAGCAGGCAGACAGTTTCGATTATTCGAAACTGTTTGTCGTAACCGAAGGTGACGACAGCGTAACCGTTACCAAAGACATGCTGGACGTAAGCGGTCTTACCGAAACGGGCGGTACGGTTACGTGTACTTACAAGGGCAAATCGGCAACTGCCGAAGTTGCATTCGAACACATTTTTTACCAACTTGAACAATCAGTCTACAAACTGACCCTTTCCCCCTCCGAAGCGGCAAATTACGATTTCAAAAGTCATTTCCGCGCATTGGCAAACGGCGAAAGCGTGGAAATCACCGACGACATGGTGACAAGCGATGTCAAGTCAGTTGCGGGAGACTACACCTACACGGTTACTTTCCGCGGCATCAGTAAGTCAATTGCCGTGCGCGTGGAGGATATTTACGTAATCACCGCCAATCGCACCTCGCTGACCATGGAAAGCAAGGATTTTGTCGGCTACGACTTTCTGTCGTTGTTTTCCGCTACAAAAAACGGCAAGGATTTTGAACTGACTTTCGCAAATCTCGACTTCGGCAAGTTTCCTCGTTGGGGCGGCACGGGCAAAGTAATATGCCGCGCAAACAACTACTCGGCGGAAATTCCCGTTACTGTTACTCCCAACGAATACATTCCTTCCGTGCGCAGAACGACATTTACCGTTAACGCCGCACGCGTGGACGGCTACGACTTCGCTTCGCTGTTTACCCTGTCGGTGGACGGCGCGGAAACAAAGGTCACCGCCGCAATGCTGGACGGAACGGTTGCCACCATTGCAGGCGAATACACGCTGACGCTTACTACGGACAACAAATCGGTGTCCGTTGTCGTTACCGTTGTGGAACACGAAGTGGTGCAGGCTGTGGTTTGCTATCCGCAAATCAGACTGGCTGTCGCGCAGGCTTCTTCGTACGACTGCACAAGGCTGTTTATGCTGTACGTGGACGAGCAGGCTGTGCCCGTAACCGACGACATGATTGACGCCGACGCGTTGAAAAACGCCACAGAGCCCGGTCGCTACGCCGTGGAACTGTCTTACACTATGCAAAGCGGCAGCGTCTGCACGGCGACGGCATACGTGACGTTGTCCGACGAACAGACGCTTGTCGTAACTGCCATTAAACCCACTGTTGAAGTGTACCCCAACGCTACGCCGATTGATCTTACGTCGCTGTTCAGGATTGTGGACAACGGCGTTGACGTGCCGGTCACCGGTGCAATGCTCGGCGGCAACGTGGATTACACCAAGGCGGGCAATTACACCGTTACGTGCTCCTACGGAGGCATTACCGCGACGGTTGTAGTCACCGTAAAAGACGGCGTTGTAATAGTGCCCTCTGCCGAACATATCGACGTCAGAGCAGGCACGGATATGCGTTTTTACGACTTCTCTGCCGACTTCAAGGTGGTGGTAAACGGCATTACGCTGAGTAACGTCGGCAGGTACATCACCGTCGGCGGCAAAAAACTGACGGAACTTGCCGACCCGACATTTGTTTCGGGCGAGTACGAAGTCAAGGTTACTGTTCCCTACAACGAAAAGACAGTACCCGTTACGGGTAATGTATCTTTCAAATACTACACCGCAACGATAAACTACGTCGTAGTACGCAACACCTACCGCATAGACGTGCTCGACGAAACGGTGGTGCCGTCAAACCCGGGCAAGTTTGACCCGCTAAGCAATGTCAGGGTTTACCTCAACGGGCAGACGCGCGCGATGACCCTTACGGACAATGCCGACTACGTTGACCAACTTACGCTGTACGCAGTTGTTCGTTCCGGCTACAATCCGTCGCTCAGTTTGCAGCAAATAATCATAGACGTTTATGTCAACGGTCCGCAAAATGAACCGGTTACCGTAAACTACACCGTGGAAATCCGCGAATCGCTGGAAGTTACGGCGACCGACGCTATGATATTTACGGGCGAAACGCTGTACACGACGGATTTGTTTACCGTTGTCGAGGGCGGCAGGTCCGTAACCGTTACAAACGACATGGTCAGCGGCAAGGTTGACCTGTTTACACCGGGACTGTACATCGTCAGCGTCAGCTACGGCGGTGTTACCAAGACGGCACGGGTGACGGTACTTGACGGCAAAATGACAGGCAAATACAAAACACGCGTGATGACCATCCCTAATGACGCCGACACCGACGAGGACGGCGACACGGTTTCTGCCGCGACAAGCGCACGTCGGTACAGCGACCTTGTAATCGGCACCGATTGTACCCTTGCCATAGGCACGATTACAGGCAGAATCGTCGGCGGTAACGACGACGGCTCATTGTCGGTAGCTATCGGCAGTTACAATTACACAATGTACTTCGCGGACGGCATTGCGGTGCTTGTCCCACTCAACGAACTGCACATGAGTTACTCCGAAACGGGAATCAACCGTGTGCTGACCTACGTAAGTGAGGACATGTACGAAATCCAAGCGTTTGTAGTGGTAAACAATCAGCGTTTGCACGTAATCAAGTACAAATACAACGGCTACTACACAATCGAGGCGATGTTGGTGCGTAGCAAGGCGGACGGCACGACAAAGTGGTTTGCCGCCCGAACCGGCATCAAGGAAGTCTCGGGCGCGGACATTTACTACACGGAGTCTCACGGCGAAATCGTATTCAGCGAAGGTTTCGTACCCGAAAGCGGCGCGACTGCCACTTACACTTTCCTTGGCGAAACTAATCGCTTTACGGTGGGCAGCGACGGTTACAGTGCGACCATTGTCAAGGACGATGCAAACAAAAATCCGTTTGCCGACCACAACTATACGGCAGCCGACGGCAGCAACGCAAGACTGTTTTTCGAAGGCTCGCAAAAAGCAACTTACACCGAAGGCGGCAAGGTGATATTCCGGTTGTTTTCCACGGAATTTGCCGCTATGAAGCACGGCGGAGTGCTGGACGATCACACGTTCTTTGCGTATGCCGCAAAATTCGGCAGTACGGAAAGCCAATACTACAGTTACAAGTTCGACATTCGGGGCGACAAATTTACGCTTCTGCCCAGGGACAACCTGATGGGCTACTACGTGCTTGGCGACATGTACGTTTTTCTGGACGGCTACGGGACGGGTTTTGCTCATTTCTCGGGCAATTCCTACGAAATTACGTCGCTACGCTACAATCTTGTCGGCAGTGAAATTCACGTCGAATTTGTAGGCGCCAAGGCAAACTTCGGTTACGGCGATACGGCGGACTTCTATCTGTCGCCGCTGCTCAACGTGCTGACGATCAAAAATCTCGGCGACAACGCCCTTGCGGGGCAGCAATTTGTCAACACGCAAATAACCGACGGCGCAGTGGTAACTGTCGGGTCGTACTCGGTGCCCAAGACGACTAAAAGCGGCGCGCCCGATGAGTTTTACAACGCAATCGAAGTGACTACCAAGGACGGCGCATGGACGTTAGAGGACAAAAAACGCAAGGAAAACATCGACGTGTCCACGGTAGGATTTACCAAACCGGGCGTGTACCGCTACACAATCAATGTGGAAGTGGGCGGCAAAAAGGTTTCGGCAAACTACATGGTGGAAGTGCTGGAACCGCTGTACGACGGAAACGAATTTGTCGGAGAATACACCAGGTCACCGATGGCAGGAGGCTACGCCCTTGTACTGGACGAGTACGGCAGGGCAACGCTGACGGTCGCAAGTATACCGTACGAAGGTCGCTACGACGTGTACGGACAAAAGGTTGTCGTGACGGCACGCAACGACGCTTACGGCGTGTTGAAGGCAGAAGCCGAAATGCTTTTCGGCGGCACGCTGAACGTTACGGCACCGGGCTTCGGTTCATTTGTCGTGACAAAAGGCAACCTGGGTCAAAGCGGTAACGGCAGCATTACGTTGCTGCGCATTTCCTACGGCGGACAGACGGCTTACTACTTGTCGGTTAACGCGACTTTACGCAGCGTTTCGCCGGTGTTCGGCACCAATTCCACGGTTACGTTGACAATCGACGGCAAACAACGCCTGTTTAAGGTTGAAAGTTGGAACGACAGCGCAAACGGACTTACGGAAGCCGACGGTTTGCAGGGCAGTTACAATCGGTACGACGACCAATCGGCAGACGTGCTGACGTTGGACGGCTTTTGCAGTTTTACGCTGGGCACGCGGAGCGGCACTTACCGTATTTGCGACAACGGTTCGCTGTTTGTCACGTTTACGGACGGTACCTATTCGGTGTTGATGGTGAAAGATAACCTTTACCGCATGGTGGCAACCCCCACGGGCGAACAACTTGTGGCAGGCAAAACTTTCAGGGGAAGCGTGAAATTCAAATGCGGCGCAGTGCAGTACATTGCCGAAACTTGCTTTGAGTTCGGTGAGGGCGGCACGGTGGTGTGCAAGTCTGTTTCCCCGATGCACGACTCGGACGAGGACTACATGTGCGGGGAAGATACTTACACCTGCGCAATCGGCAACGCCGAGGGCAAAAGCGGCACCTACACCGTTGACAACCTTACCGTGACGGTGCAGATCGGCGGTCACACAATCGTGTTTACTCTCAACGATCCTCTTACGCCGGGCAAACTGACATGCGCGTCAAGCACTATGGACAGAAACATGCACGGCGGCATTTGCGCAGGCGACGAGTTCAACGTTCAGAAGTGACGTCGCCGGCGGCGGTGCAAACAACATTGACAGATAAGGTCGGTATTTCGCCGACCTTATTTTTTCGGAAAAAGCGAAAAAACAGACGCCATCGGACTTTTTGTCGTCATTCGATTGACTAAAAGGACGGAAAAGCATATAATAACCCTATATTTGATTTTTCGTGACGCGATTGCGGATTTTGTGCAGGGTGTTGTCCGAAAGACGTTTTTAGCCACAAACTGAATAGGTACTTTCGGAAATGCTCGAGATTCTGCAATGCGATCTCGTCCTTGCGGCGTGGTCTTGTTGCGGTGCGCCCGAGCATTTTTTTTAAAATCGGATATTACGTATTTTATGGAGGAGGAAATCTTATGAAAAAGACTACTAAACTGTTGTTGGCGGTTCTGGTAGTGGCAGTGTTGTGCCTTTCGCTTGCCGCTTGTGACAATCACGAGCACACGTATGGCGACTGGACATTGACTACCGTCCCCACACTGACAACCGAGGGCTCGGCAACGCGAACTTGCACGGGCTGCGAAGAAAAGGAAACGGTCACCGTACCCGCGCTTACCGACACGTCGGTGTGGACGGCTACGCCCAATCCCGCACCTACGCACACTTCGGCAGGTAAGACGGACTACACGTCTGTTTACGGCAAAGTTACCGTTGACGTGGCAAAACTTGGCGACGAACACACGTTCAACCAGAAAGTTGTTGACGCCAAGTATCTCAAGTCGGAAGCAACCTGCATTGAGGCGGCTGTGTACTACTACAGTTGCGTATGCGGCGAATCGGCCAAGGATCACAACGGCGAAACGTTTACCGACGGTGAGCCCCTCGGACACAACTACAAGTTTGACTCGTGGAAGACGAAGCCTACATTGACGGCAGGCGGCGTTGCGCAGTTGAAGTGCGAAAAATGCAACGACCTCAAGGAAGAAAACGTTGCTTCTCTATCCGACGAAACGGTGTGGACAAAGGTTGTTTCCAAGCACGTTGACGCAACCTGCACTGCAGAAGGCAAGGATGTCTACGCAAGCGAAAGTTACGGTGAGGTGGAAGTTGTGCTGGCTAAACTTGCGCATTCCTACGCGTTTGTTTCGTGGGCAACCGAACCGACCCTGACGGCAGACGGCGTTGCAAACCTCAAGTGCGCAAATTGCACCGACACCAAGACGGAAAACGTGGCTAAGCTCGGTGACGAAACGGTGTGGACGGCAACGGTAACGGCGGCAACCTATGAAGCCGACGCTTACACGGCCTACACGGCAACGGTGTTCGGCAGCGAGCAGAAATTTACGATTACCGACGAAAACACCCGTCTTGTGGCTGCTTTCGAAAACAAATTGTACAAGGGCGGCATGCTGTTTGGAAGTCAAAACACCTTCGCAACCGAAAACGTATTTATCGACATCGGTGCAAAGGGCGTTGCGGACGACACCTTCAACAAAAAAAACTTTTCTTCCTCTTCCGACGGTGATTACGGCGATTACGGTGATTACGGCGATTACGGCCCGGGCGCTTATTCCAACCAAAAGATTAAGTTTGCCGTTGTCGACGCCGCAAAAGGAACGATTACCGTAACCTTCACCTGGACGGAAACGAGCAGCAGCGGTACCTCTACAGACAACACCGAAGTTTACAACGGTTACGTGTCCGCTGACGGCAAGTACATAGTGTTTGACAGATACAAAGTAAACGACACAAGCGCAGGCTTTTCCGCTTACTACGTGCTTGTACAGGTTGACAGCAAGGATACGGCGGTTTCGCTTAAAACCGTTTATCCTTACGACACCAACGTCGGCAAAGTGGTGGGTCTGACGGTCAACGGAAAGGAAAATGTTGTATTTAAGTACAACGGCACATTCTATTTCGGCGCAACTCTCAGCAACCTTGCAGGCGAAACGCTTACAGTCGCTCAGTCGGAAACAGCAAGCAACGTAGTAGTTAAGGACGCTACGGGCGCACGTATCGCAGGCTTCGTACTTGTAGAGTATCAGGACGACGAAGGTCGCACTCGCACGAGATTTGCCGAAACCGACGGACTGGACGGCACCTATACAAATGGCGACGAAACCGCAACGCTTGACGGTAACGGCAAACTTACGGTAAGCGGCAGCGGTTACTCCTTCGCAGGCACATACAAACGTGCCGAAGCAGGCGCGGCTTACACATTGGACGTGTTTTTGGAAGAAGGCACATCCAAGGCTTATTACCGGGTTACTCTCGGTGAAAATTACACCTACACCAGGGTTAAGCCCACAGGTACGGTAAACTACGTGCTTAACGACGGCACACTGGGCGTTCACGAAACGGAAATCAACATAGGCGTTGCTTACACGTTGCCTGCGCCCACGCGTGAAGGTTACTTCTTTGCAGGCTGGTATCTGACGGCAAAACCCAAAAGCGTCGAAGAAGCGCGCACAGACGCTACTATCGCGCTCGGTCAGACGGAAATTACCGTGTACGCAATCTGGACGAAGCCCGTCAAGGTTGTTTACAACGGACTTGTGGACGGCGGCACGCAGAATACGGAAATCAACATCGGCGAAGCGATCCTTTCAAAGGCTCCTGCGGATTACATTGCGGACGTTACGCTTAACGCCGACAAGACCAAGGGCTTCAAGGGTTGGTACTTCGACGAGGAATTCAACACTCAGGCAAGCGAAGAAAACATTGCCGATCTGCTTGTGTACAGCGGCGAAACGATCAATCTGTACGCAAAATGGGAAACTCTTGCTACGGTAACGCTTAAGTACGGTCACCTGATTGCCGACAAGGAAACGCACCTTGTCAAGAACGCTCAGTTCAGCAAGGCTCTTGCCGCAGAGGATAACCTGAAGTACAACAACGGTCGTCCGTTTGAGGCATGGTACGTGGACGTCAACAAAAACGGCGTAATCGACGACGGTGACTATGCCGTTGACGACGGCACGCTTGTTGCGGACGGAATGGTGTTCATTGCAAAGTGGAACGAAAACGTAAGCTGGAAAATAGACAACAGTGATAAATATACGTTTGTTTACGATGCAGCCGACGGACAATGGAAGAACAACAACAAGGGCGTAGACAGCTCGTCCGCATCTCTCAAGATTTTCCCGATTGGCGGCGAAATCGAAGTTTCGTTCAAAATCTGGGCATCCAGTGAGTCTACAAGCTACGACTACGCTACTGTGTGGTACTATGCTGACGGCACTACTACGTCTTACACATCGAAAAAATACGGCGGAAGAACGGCTACGGCAGCAGATGCGGAAGAATACAATCTTGTTCTTTCTGAAAGAACAGGCACGACCAATGCCCCGTTGTATTTCACTTATCAAAAGGATAGCAGCGGAGATGGCGGTAGTAGTGATACCGCATACATCATCGATCTGACAATCAACGGCGTAAAGGTTACTACGGCAGGCAGTCCCGACTTCCTTGACGGTTACTACACAAGCGAAGGCGGCGAAAAACTTACGCTTGACGGCTTCGGCGGACTTACCCTTGGCAGTGAAAAGGGTACTTACACGTTGGCAAGCGAAAATGCAGGTTATACGGCGGTTGCGAATGTGGGCGGAAAGACATACAAACTTACGCTCAGCGGCAACACGTACAGCCTTGTAGAGTACAATGCTACAATTTCGTTCAACTTCGGCAAGATTGAAGCAACTCTTGCAAACGTAAGCGTTCCGTTCGGCAGCACGTACACCCCTCCCGAAGGACCGACGGTCAGCGGTTACACATTCCGCGGCTGGTACAAGGAAGCGGCATTTACCAACAAAGTTACGTCGATTACCGCAGACAAAGACGAAATTGTCCTGTACGCCAAGTACGACGCGGCTGTCACGGTTACGTACAACTACCTTGACGACGGCGCACATGCAAACGGCGTCGAAAACCTGTTTGTAAACGACGAATCGAAGGCAGTACCTACTGTTGACTTCACGTTCGGCACCAAGGTATTTGCGGGTTGGTTTACGGCAAACGGTACGGAAAGCGGCGTCTGGGGTACGGAATTTACCAACGGCACGACCGTTACCGAAAGTATAACCGTTTACGCTAAATGGGTTGAACCGCACGCACTGGCGGGTAGCTACAAGGGTGCAGAATTTGACCCGAGCGAAAGCAGTATCGCATTAACAACCAAGAGTTCGCTCGGAACGTCTCTTGTTATCGACTATTTCGGTAATGTTACAGGTATTAAAACCGGCACAATCGAAAACTACAATGCAGAAAACGGTACGTTTGTATTGGTGTCAGGCAGCAGCCGTTACAACGGCTATGCAGACATTGCAAACGGAATTGTTGAAATTGACTACTACTCGGGAAGGTCTACAAACGAACACGACATTTATCTGTTCTTTGCAGTAAATGGTGACGTTACGCCTGCTTCGGCAGAAAGCGTAAGCTGGACAAAGGGTACGGTCAAGATTGCTACAATCAAGTTCAGCAATGACACGACAAAAAATCTGCTTGTTTACAACAGAGTCGTTTACGCAAACGTAACGTGGACGGCAACGGATTCATCTGGTGCGACACTTACAACGATGACGGACATCTCGAAAGACCTGTACGTAATCACCGTTACCGCAGGTGAAAACACCTACTCGTTTGCAAGAAACAGCAGTAACGACGCTGTTGCTCAGGACGGCACGCAAGGCACATTTACCTGCGAAGGAAAGGAAGACCTTATTCTCAACGGCGCAGGGCTTGCAAGCGGTGCGCTTAGCGGTACCTACACGGCGGCTGGCGAAGGCGCAGGCTACACCTACGACGTCACGACGACCGACGGACAGTACAAGGTTAAAATCAGCGGCAGCACCTACACGGTAGAGGACAACAGAGTTACAATCACATTTGTAAACGCACACAAGGAAATTGCTCCTGTTACGCCGTTCTACGGTAAGAGCGTAACGTTGCCTTCGGGTGACGAAGTGGCTGTTGAAGGTTACAAGTTCCGCGGCTGGTACGACAATGCGGAATTTACCGGCAGTGCAAAGACAACCGTTACATTGACGGAAAACAAGACCTACTACGCTAAGTACGACGCAATCGTCACAATCACCTTTGACTACAGCGGTTACGAGTACGAAGAAGGCAAGACGACCACGGTTGTCAACACGCTTGCCGTGGGTGACACATTGGGCAACACGATTCCTACAATTGCTTCCGACGTGAGATACAACGACAAGGCATTTGCAGGTTGGTTTGCAAAGAGCGGCGACGATTGGGGTGAACAGGCTACAAGTTCCACCAAGGTTACGGCGGCAGTTACTTACTACGCTAAGTGGGTTGATGCGCCTCAATCATATGGCACTTACAAAGGTTGGAACTGGTGTTCGGATGATAGGAGTACAACTAAGAAAGCATCCGAGTTAAGTACTGTAATATTTAAGGTTGACGCAGTAGGAAATTACTCTGGCGAAAAACTTGGCAAGGGCACTCTTACAGACGAGCAAGCCGCAATCACCGATGGCTCGATGTCGCTTGGTAGATACGTATACTTCAATAAGGCTGCAGGTATTGTGTGGTATGGCTACTACAGTTCCGATACAGGTGTTGGAAGTGACACGTATCTTGGTTTCGATACTTCGAGAGTGGCAAGCGTAACAGTTTACGGTGTAAAAAGCGTTAAAAATGCAGCTACAGACAAGTCTCACTATGCGGTATGGATTGCAGTAACGTACACAGACAATACTACAAAAATGGTGTTCTGCTACGAAGAAAAAGTAATTTACGATGTAAGTTTCTCGTTTGGTGAAACTACATATACCGATGTAACAAAACTTACTAAAGCAACAAAGATGAATATTGTCGGCTCTGACGGAAACGTATTGTATGTTTACGAAAACGGTAGTATTCTTGTTGCCGACGGTCTGGACGGAACGTATACCGGTGGCTACGGTGAAATCGTTGTTGACGGTTACGGTACACTGACAATCGGCGGCGCAACTGTGGCTTATACCGTTGACGGAAACAACATCACGTTTGTTGCCGCAAACGCTATGCGTACCGTTGCGCTCGGTGAAGGTACCTACACCAAGGTTGAGGACGCCTACAAGGGTACGTACACATTGCCCGACAACGCAGGCACAATCATGCTTGACGGCTTCGGCGGAGCAGGCGACGGCAAGACGTACGTTGTAAACGGTACTAACATCACTATCTTTGACGGCGCAACGAGCACGACTTACGGTCTGGATGTTGCTAACAAAACGTTGCTTGGCAAGAGTAAGTTTGCAGGATTGACATTTGTCGGTTCAGGTTACAAACTTGTATTTGACGATTCGTCGGCAATTACCTGTAGTTTTACAACAACAACCTTTCCTCGTTACGAATACGTGTTTGAGGCAACACTTGAAGGAAATGTTTTGACCTTTACAGTAGTAAGCGAAACCGTTAACTTAGGATTTGTGGGCAAAACATTCACCGCTACCGTAGAAAACGGAAAAATCACATTCACGTCGGAATTTAAGTATGACAATGTGACCAATATCAATGGTGATACTGCTACATGTGACACTTTCGTATTCGCTTAATTGCGTCAAAAAAAGAGGGCAAATTTGCCCTCTTTTTTGTTGTAATTTTCAATTGATAGTAATCGATACAAGATACGGTTGTAATTATTTTTTTTTGTTTATCCCCCCCCATTTACCCAAAGTTTTGGGGAAAGGGGTATGGGGAAGGGGGGCTTTTACCAAAAGTCCCCCTTTCCCTTAATTTTTCTCTATACAAAAATCACAAAAAAACTACTTTGCCCAACTTGCAAGCAGACTGTCTACGTCGGTGATTTCCGCGCCGTAAACGTCGCGCAGGTACTTGATACCGATGTCGTAGTCTTCCTTGGTGAAGGAGTCCGTTGCGTCCTTGGCAACAATTATGTTGTAGCCCAGTTGATAAGCGTCTGCGGTGGTGTGGCGAACGCACATGTGCGCGTGCAAACCCGTCATGATTACCGTGTCTACGCCCAGTTCCTTCAGCAGAAGGTCAAGGTCGGTGTGGAAAAATCCGCTGTAACGGCGTTTGGGTACGACGTAGTCTTTGTCGCATTGGTGCAGTTCGGGGATGACTTCCGCGCCCTCGGTGCCTGCGATTGCATGGTTGCCCCACAGTATAAGTTCGTGGTCGATGCCTGCAAGGTGTGCGTCGTTACAAAAGATTACGGGTACGCCTGCTTTGCGCGCACCGTCCAGTAGTTTGGCTGTTTGCGGTACGATTGCAAGACCGCGGTCGCACTTGAGCGCGCCTGTTACAAAATCGTTCAGCATGTCAACGACAAGTATTGCTTGTTTCATTTTTTTTCTACCTCCGATTGGATTCGTATATATTATACATCTTTTGTCATTCTTTTGCAAGCCGTTGGGGCGTTTGCGTTCAAATGATTGCGGCTTATTCCGATTGCGCATGCAATGAACGTCGTTTGACATCTGATCCGCCTTTTGACGACGGTAAAACTACTATTGATATCAAATTAGCGTTAGTGATAGCGAAATTAACCCTACGTATTGTTTTTTTTGCGCCAATGCGCCGGTGTTACGCCGTGTTTGCCCTCAAATACGCGGTAGAAGTGGCTTACGTTTTCGTAGCCGACGGCGTTGGCAACTTCGTCTACGTTGAGGGACGTGTCGGCAAACAGTTTTTCGGCGGCAAGCAGTCGTTGCTCGGTAAGCAGTTGTTTGAAACTTTTACCGTATACGTCGGAAATTTTGCGCGACAAGTATTGTGCGTTAAGACCCGTCTTGCCTGACAACTCGTCAAGCGTTGCGGTGGGGTAATTTCCGTCGATGTAGTCGTTTACCGCCCGACGGAATTTTGCCGTGGGGTCGGTTTCCGCGCTGCCGTCGATTGCATCTTCGACGTGTAGCGACAGGTAGTCGAGAAGTAACGCAACAAGTTTCGGCAGCAAGGGCGTGTCGATGCAGTGCGGAGATGCAACAGTGTAAATCAGGTTGTCAAGCAGGTTTCGCACGGGGTACACGTTGCCGATGTCGTACAGCAGGTATTGCGCCGAGCCATCCTTTCTGAGGTTGTTTGCAACAAACTCCGTCAGCAAATCGGCATTGGCGTGACTGTTTACTACAGCCGCCAGAAGGTTGTCGGACAGCACGAAGTTGATGCCGATGTCGTCGCTGTCGGCGCGCATTATGCTGTGGCGTACGTGTTTGTTGAGCAGCAACAGTCCGCCTTGCGCGACGTTTACGCGTTTGCCCTCTATTACGTGCGTGATGTTGCCGCTGCAAACATACATTACTTCCATGTAGTCGTGTCCGTGCAAAGGAAACTCGCAAAACCGCGGATGCCGTGTCGCAACCATGTTTTTGTCGCCAAGAAGTCTTGCGCTTCGTATTACGTAGTCGGCGGCGACATTGTACACGTTTTTGTCAAAACCCTTGCCGTCAAGCATTGCCTTTTCGGCGGGGGTAATTTCGCTTAATGTTTTTATAAGGTCGTTTTGCATACTTCAATTGTACGCTTGTTTGGGTTTCGTGTCAATTTGTACAAGACAAAAAAGTCAAATTACGACACAAAAAATGTCAATTTACAACCTTGCTTGACATCGGCAGAGGGGTGTATAATGATAATATGAAATACTATCTTGCAGTGGACATCGGCGCGTCCAGCGGTCGGCATATCGTAGGCTACCGGGGCGCCGACGGAAAAATTCAACTTGACGAAGTGTACCGTTTCCCCAACGGAATGAAGCAAAGCGACGACGGACTTGTGTGGGACGTCGAGGCGTTGTTTGCCGAAGTGAAAAACGGTCTGCGCGCGGCAATTGCCGGGTACGGCGAAATTTGCAGCATGGCAATAGACACGTGGGGCGTGGATTACGTGCTTATGTGCGGAAAGCAAAGCGTTTTGCCGTGTTTTGCCTACCGTAACGAGCGCACCGCCGACGACATCAACGAAGTGCACAAACTTGTACCTTTTGCGGAATTGTACAGGCGTACGGGAATACAGTTTCAGACCTTCAACACGGTGTACCAGTTGTATGACGACAAGGTGCACGGGCGACTTGCGGGGGTGACGGACTTCCTTATGATGCCGCAGTACCTTGCTTACCGCCTGACAGGCGAAATGCTGCACGAGTACACCGACGCCACGACGGGCGGACTGGTAAACGCCGCTACCGGACAGTACGACGAGGAGTTGATTGCCGCGCTGGGACTGCCTGAGCAGATATTTAAGCCGCTGAGCAAGCCCGGGACGGTTGTCGGGCAATTGACGGACAATGTTGCGGCGGAAGTCGGCGGACAAACCACGGTGGTGCTGTGCGCGTCACACGACACGGCAAGCGCGTACGAAGCGGTGGACTGTGACGAGAATTCCGTTGTGCTGTCGTCTGGTACGTGGTCGCTTATCGGGGCAAAGTTGCCGCAGGCAAACACAAGCGAGGCAAGCCTTGCCGCAAACTTCAGCAATGAAGGCGGCGTGGGATACTTCCGCTATCTCAAAAACATAATGGGCATGTGGCTGATAAACGAAGTCAGGCGCAAAAAGAACGTTGCAATAACGGACATAGTCGCGGCGGCGGAAAGCAGTAAGTACACGCAGACCTTTGACGTAAACGACGAAAGTCTTATGGCTCCGAGCGACATGGAAACGGCGATAAGGCGGCTTCTTGCGGACAATCCGCCCCAAAACGACGGAGATTTGTACGCAAGTATTTACCGCAGTCTTGCGCTTTGTTACGGCAATGCCGTTTGCGAAATGGAAAAAATACTCGGCAAGACATTTGACAAAATTTACATTGTCGGCGGCGGTGCGAAAAACAAGTTTCTCAACGTGTTGACGGAGCAATACACGGGCAAACAGGTTGTCGCTCTGCCTATCGAGGCGACGGCACTGGGGAACATCCTTTTGCAAATGCGCCGTGATTGAAAAACGCTATTTGCGGTTGTTTCGTGAAAAAACAGTAAAAATAGTAAAAGTTTTTCGGGAAAGGGTGTGGGAAAAAGTCTTTGATAAAAGAATTTTCCTTTACTGTCCGTGAAAGTTTAACCCGCAGTTATCCGCCATTTTAATTGCGTAATTATTATCTATGGCGAGATTAACCCTGCACCGTCAAAAATATCAAAAATAAAAACAGTAAAAGTTTTTCGGGAAAGGGTGTGGGAAAACCCGCTTTTTTCAAAAAGGGGTTTTCCCACAAACCCACCCCACCAAAAAAGGAGAAAATATGAACAGATACCAACTTGCCAGAGAGGCATACTCCAAAATAGGCGTGGATACGGACAAGGCAATACAAACGCTGAAGGACGTCACCGTGTCGGTGCATTGCTGGCAGGGCGACGACGTAGTGGGTTTTGACAGCCGCGAAAGCCTGTCGGGCGGCATACAAACTACGGGAAACTACCCCGGCAAGGCAACCACGCCCGAACAACTTATGGCGGACATCGACAAGGCATTCAGCCTTATTCCCGGCAAAAAGAAACTCAATCTGCATGCCAGTTACGCGATTTTCGGCAAGGACGAGGCGGTAGGTCGTGACGAAATACAGCCAAAACACTTTGAAAAATGGGTGCGCTTTGCCAAGGAGCGCGGCATCGGGCTGGACTTCAATCCGACGTTTTTCGCACATCCCATGGTGAAGGACAACCTTACGCTAAGCAGTCCCGACGAGGGCGTGCGAAGTTACTGGGTGCGCCATGGCGTGCAATGTCTGAAGATTGCCGAGTACTTCGCCGGCGAAACGGGCGTGCCGTGCGTAATCAACTTCTGGATACCCGACGGCTACAAGGATATCCCTGCCGACAGATTGTCGCCGCGCGCAAGGTACATGAAGTCGCTTGACGAAATACTTGCCACTCCCTACGACAAAAGCAAGGTGTTTGTAACGGTGGAAAGCAAGGTGTTTGGCATCGGACTGGAAAGTTACACCGTAGGCAGCGCGGAATTTTGCCTTTCCTACGCAGACAGTCGCCACATCACGCCGCTTATGGACAACGGTCACTATCACCCGACGGAACTGGTGTCGGACAAAATCAGCGCACTGTTGCTGTTTAACGAGCACATTGCCCTGCACATTACCCGCGGCGTGCGTTGGGACAGCGATCACGTGGTGCTGTTTGACGACGAAACGCGTGAGATTGCCAAGGAAATAGTGCGCAACGACGCCCTGGACAGAGTGTTTATTGCAACGGACTACTTCGACGCAAGCATCAACCGCATTTCGGCGTGGGTTACGGGCGTGAGAAACGTGCACAAGGCACTGTTGTACGCACTGCTTGAGCCGTCAACGGAACTTAAAAAATTGCAGGAAGAATGCAACTTTACCAAACTTATGGCGATGCAGGAAAGCCTTAAAACAATGGACTTCGGCGGCGTGTGGGAACAGTACCTTGCCGAGTGCGGCGTGGTGAGCGACTACTACGACGTCGTTGCCGAATACGAACACAATATTTTGTCAAAAAGGAAGTAGACAAATGAAAAACATACTTGAATCGAAATTTATTACGGAAATGGCAGACGTGACGGCAAACATGTACCGTCAGGGCTGGGACGAACGCAACGGCGGTAACGTGTCGGTTATTCTGGACGAAGCGGAAGTTGCCGAGTACCTGGACACAAACAAGGTTTTGCGTACAATTCCGCTCAATTTTACCGCCGATCCGATACTTAAAGGCAAGTACTTTTTGTTTACGGGTACGGGCAAGTACTTCAAAAACGTAATCAAGGACCCCGAAACGAACCTCGGAGTAATCCGCATTGCAGACGATTGTAAGACTGCGGAACTACTGTGGGGCTGGAAGGACGGAGGCAAGTTTACAAGCGAGTGCCCCGCGCACCTTATGACCCACGCGACCAGGCTGAAAATCGACCCCAAACACCGTGTAGTCATGCACACGCATCCCACTTACACACTGTGCATGTCCGCCGTGGTGGAGACAAACGACCGCGTGTTTACGGAAAAGCTGTGGCGTAGCAACACCGAAGCCATTGTGGTGTTTCCCGACGGTGTGGGCGTGTTGCCATGCATGATTTGCGGTACGGAAGAAATAGGCCGCGCCACGGCGGAAAAAATGCAGAATTACCGCCTTGTGGTGTGGACAAACCACGGTATTTACGGTACCGGTAAGGACATCGACGAAACGTTTGGCCTTATCGAAACGGTGGAAAAGACGGCTCAGGTGTACATGCTGACCCTCGGACATGTTGTCAACGTAATCTCCGACGACATCCTTAACGGACTTGTGGATTTGTGGCACCTTACGCCGCTTGACGGCATACTTAACAAGTAACCGCGCAATGCGACAAGGCTTTTGTTGCAGACGGTATTTTTCGACGTGACAAATAGTGATTGTGTGCATTTGCTTGCTTTAACAGAAAAAAACAAAACGGAATAAGATTTAATTGTACTTTGACAAGTACGTTGGATAGTTAGTTTTAACAAACAAAAAGGACGAAACCGCGCGGTTTCGTCCTTTTTGTTTACTGTATTGATTGAAACGAAGAGTACTGATTTTTAATTCTTCTTTTTGAAGATACGTACAACTACCACAACTGCCAGTGCCGCAACAAGAAGTACGGAACTGAGAACGGAGAACAACAATCCGAGGTCGACGTCCGATGTGGTTGTCGTGTTGTCGGTATCCTTGTTGTCGTCGTCTTTGTTGTCGTCTTTCTTTTCAACCTTGGTGATTTCCTTCCATTCGTCGGCGGTGGGTTCCACGACCTTGACGTTGGTAAGGGTGTTTGCACTGAAGTCTGCGCCGATGTCTTCTGCCTTCTTCATTTCGTCGAAAGCGGTGTAGCCGTCATTGGCGGTGTAGGTAACGGTCTTGACTTCGTCATCTTCGTTTTCCTGAGTAGCGGTGTATCCGCCGATTTCCGTTTTCATTGCGATGTCGTAGTAAACGGTGCCGGTCTGAAGTTTGTCGCCGAGAATTCCGCCGCTCATAAGGGCAAGTTTAACGTTGCGCGTCGTGCTGCCTGTAACCACAACAAAGTAGTAACGCGTCCAGCCTTCGCCTTCGTTGATGGATTCGCAGAAGTACTTGCCGCCATCGATTACCTTGCTGCCCGCGTTGTCTTCGATGGAAGCGATTACCTTGTCTTTACGTTCGGTACCTGCCGCATTGTCGATAAGATAAATGTACGGTTTGGAACCGGCTTCGGTCTTGGCAAGTACGCTGATTACGTACACTTTGCCTGCCGACAGACTCATGGAAGAGGACAGGTAGCCGTAAGCGGTGTTTTCGGTGTGGATCTTCAGTACGTTTTTAACGTCGTCGTCGATACGTCCTGCGGTGATGTCCTGTACTACGCCGCTGCCCGCGATTGCGCTTGCCGGCAGACTTGTTGCGTCGATGGTGTTTGCAGCGCCGTCAAGGAAGATGTCGTTGCTGCCGCCGAACACTGCCGTCCAGTTGCCGGGCGTGCCGTAAATTACGTCCGTGTCGGAGAAACTGCCGTTGGTTACGCTTGTGCCGGAAGTGTGGTCGGTAAGGGAAGCCTTTTTGACAACCGAGTCACTGCTTGTGGAAGTGCTGCTGTAGGTGGAAGAGGAAACCTTTTCCATCATTACGTCGGTCAGGTACAGCGTGCCGTTGTACTTGTATTCGCCTACGGTGGATTCACCTACGTAAATTGTTACGCGGATTTTGTCCAGTGTGCCGTAGTCGGACGGTTTCAGGTAAATGTGGTACAGTTTCCAACCGCAGTTTGCGCTGGCTGCGGAGATGTCCTGCACGTTTTCTACAGATACACTTGCGGAATCGATCTTTTCAAATTTACCGCTTTCCGTTTCCTTTTCTACAACGATGTTGGCGTTGGTGTTTGCGGATTTAGCGTATGCGCGCAGACTGAAACTGAGGTGGATGCAGTCGAGAATGTCGTAGTTGTTGCTCTTCTGAAGGTTAAGCGTCGGCAGTCTTACGCCTACAGGCTCCGTGGACTTGTTGTTGGTCAGTTTGTACAACTTGGCTTCCGTGTCTTCGCGGGGGAAGAAAGGCGAGTATGCCGAGCCTTCGTATTGAGCGGCTTCTTCTGCAAGGTAATCCTTGTAGGAAATCTTGGTAAGAGCATTGCCTGCGATGTCGGTTGCTACAAGCGCTTCTGCCTTGCTGTCCTTTTCCGTCGGCTCAAATACCTTTGCGTTGATTTCGTCCTTGTGAAGGCTGTATTCGTTGGAGGATACCGCTTCGTAAGTTACGTCGTCTACGTACATGATGCCGCTGCCGTTTACGTCGGCGGTGTAGATGTCACCGAGGCTGAGCATGATTCTCAGGGATTTGGACGTGTTCTGGTTGAATACGTAAAACACAACTTCCTGCCAGCCCTTTGCTTGCTTCAGTTCCTGCGTCAGGTGCAGTTCCTTGGAGTGTTCCACGCTGAATTGCTTGTTGTCCTGTATGGCAATCTTGGCTGTTCCGTTGAGATGTTCCGTATTAACCCACATGGAAATTTTTACGTAGCTGCCACCGGACACGCTGAAGCTGTTTGACAAAATACCGATTGTGGTTTCCTTGGTGCCGGCAATCATGTAGATGCTGGTGTCATCTTCCTTGGCGGTTTCGTGTACGCCGGGATTGGCAGGCAGTTCGACGCCGAGTTTTGCAAGGTCACTCTTGACCGTGTCCCATTTTTTGTCGGACGTGTCGATGACACCGTACACTGCGTCGTTTGCCGTGCGGTAACCGTTTACGTCGCGGCTGTCGCTGCTCCACGCAAGTGTTTCCTTAAGGGTGGTAGTGGTCGTGGACGTGGAAGAATTGTCGCGAGTCTTTGCCGCCCACCATTTGCTTGCAAGGTGAGGGTAACTTTCGTCGAGGTTCTTTTTTACCCAGGACTCGAACGTGCCGTTCTTGATCGTGTCGGTCGGTTCGATGTTGATTACGTCGGAGTCGTCCGCCTTGACAACTTCGGTAGGTTTGAGTATCAACGCAAGCGATACCGAAATGATGACAATTGCGATTGCAATGATTGCCGCAATGTAAATGGCACGTTTGGTGCTTTCAGACAGTGCCGATTTGGTTGTAACTTGTTTTTTGCTCATAGTTTCTTCAATACCTTTTTCTGTATTTTGCGCTCGTGGCGCACAAAAAAGTATGTATCGAATACATACATAACGCTATTATAGTACAAAATAAATAAAAAAGCAATCTTTTGCGGCTAATACGCGGCGTAATTTTAAGCGTAATTTCGGGGGAAACGGAATGACTGCGGATAAAAATAAATGGTGGCTTGCGCTTGCAGGTGCGGCGGCAGGCTTCGTAAACGGATTTCTGGGCGGAGGCGGTGGCGTCGTGGTGGTGATGTCGCTGCTTGCTTTGGCGGGATTCAAGCAGAAAAACGCCCAGGCGACGGCACTGCTTATCATTCTTCCGCTGACCATTGTAAGCGCGGTGGTTTACCTCATTAAAGGCGCGGTGGATTGGAACGTGACGTTGTACGCAAGTATCGGTGTGTTTGTCGGCGGCGTGGCGGGAGCGTTGCTGCTGAACAAAATCAAGGGCAATGCCGCAAAAATCATATTTGCTCTTGTGTTGATTGCGGGCGGCGTGCGTATGGTGTTGTGACGGCAAACGAAACGGGCGAAAAAGGCGGCGGTTTGTAACGAAATTTTGCATACGTAGTGTGGAATTTGTGTTTTTTTACAGGGTTAATTTCATCACTACCGACAACCTTGGGGATGTCCTTTTCCGCGGCGAAGCCGTAAGTAGGGTAAGCGACAGTGACCGTACAAGCCCCACCACGTGGGTACACTCTCGCTCGCTATCACCCGAAATAATCGAAAAAAAATCAATCCCCAGGGCTCTGTTCGTCGTAACGCTTGCAATAATCGTTAGCGGCGGTTAAATTAGCCGTAAAGTGACGTGACTTTTCCGGTTGTTGAACGAGGGTAAAATGCAGATATTTTTGTTGGTATTATTCGGATTTCTGGCGGGAATAGTAGGCGGAATGGGCATGGGCGGAGGTACGTTGCTTGTGCCGCTTCTTAGTTTTCTCGACATTCCGCAAAAGACGATACAGGCGACCAATCTTATCAGTTTTGTGCCGATGTGCGTGGTCGCGCTGATTTTGCACGCCAAAAACAAGTTGATTAAGACCAAAGGGATAGGCTGGCTTACCGTGCCTGCGGTTGTGTCCGCCGTGGCAGGGGCGTTTGTCGCAGGCGATACGGCAAACAAGGTGCTGCGCATGGTGTTCGGCGTCTTTCTGATTGTCGTCGGCTCGTGGCAGATTGTTGTGGCTGCAAAGTTTATTCTGCGCAAAAAGAAAAGTCTGCTTGTCGCATACTGTCCGAGCGGCAAACTGAAATGTTGTCCGAAACGTCTGTTGTCGTCAAAAAATCAATACGTATCGTAAATTTTGTTACAAATTGCAGAAAAACTTTAACGATTTTGCAAAGGGTACGAGCAAAATACCGACAACAAAAGCCAAAAATAACTCATCGTAAAATCCGAAAAGCAAAATCGGGTAATTAAACGGCGCATCGGGCGTCGTTTTTTTTGTTGGAAAGTTGACGTAATGAGCGTTTGAGCTTAACAAACAAATGCTTTTTGTACACCTTGCATTTCACAGGGCGAAGCAATATCAAGAGATGAGTTTAACGCGCAAATGCTTTTTCGCACGCATTGCGCTTCTATGTGTCGTCAATCTGTTGCAAAATAACCTTTAGTTTGTTAAAATATATTCTATATGAGATACTTATCTTTTGACATAGAGGCGGCGAACGGGTACATGCCGAGCAGCATTTGCAGCGTGGGCGTCGTTGTTGCCGACGAAAGTTTTAACGTGCTTTCGCGCCGCAATATATGGATAAATCCTAAAACGAAGTACAACCTGAACGGCACACGGGAAAATGTCGGCATAGATCTGCACCTCGACAAGGCGCTTCTCGACGCTTCGCCCGACTTCGCCGAGGTGTATCCGGAACTTAAACGTTTGCTTACCGCAGAGGGTACGCTTGTGCTGGGGCACGCCGTGGATGCCGACGTGCGTATGCTCAACGCCGCCTGCGACCGTTACAAGTTGCCCGGGATTGACTTCCGTTTTGTCTGTTCGCAACTGCTGTACAAGATGTATCGCGGCGATAAGGACGTGAAAGGGCTTAACAAAATTGCCGCCGACATAGGCGTCGAGTTTCAGCAACACAACTCGGAAGAGGACGCTTACGCTTCCATGATGACAATGAAATTTCTTGTCGGAGACAGCGGCTTGAGCGTGGACGAACTTATCGACAAATACCGCATACGTTTCGGCACAAATGTCAACAAACAACTGTTTCGCCCTGTGTCGCTTCTCGGGCAGGTGTCGAAAAAGCAGATTACGCAGGTTGCCGTACAACGAATACGCGACTACTGCGCTACAATGCCGAAGCGCGACAACGCATGGGGAAACAAAGCCTTTGCGCTGGCCCGCTCGCTGGAACAGTCCGACAGTCACGAACTGTGGGCGGTGGTTACGGCAATTGCTTCGCATGGGGCAAAGTACTGCAGCAAGCTGGCAAAATGTAACGTCTATGTCGCGACGGACAAGCCCACTCCGACGGACGTCAACAGGCAGGTGCACGTAGCGCGGATGGAAGAGCAGGGTCTGCTCAAAGTCGTTTCGGTTGCCGACGTGCTGAACGGAAATGTGTAAATAAGCACGTATATTTTGCGGTTTAAGCACACAATAAAGGCAATTTAAGTATGTAAAGTGGCACACTTGCAACAATGTTTGCGCAAATGTCGATTGACGGCAAGATGTAAAAACATTGCGGCAACGTTGTGCATCGGCACAAATAACGAACAAGCAATAATATAAAACAAACCGACAATACTCGAAGTGAGAGGTTAATATGAACAAAGCACAGGAATTTTTGGCAAAACACGGACAAACGGCCGCGGAAGTTAACACGAAGGAAACGCTTGCGGCGTTTATCTCGGAAATGAAAAACGGGCTTGAAGGCAAGCCGTCGTCCATTCCGATGATACCTACATATCTGCAAAATATCGGCGCGGAAAAAATCTGTCCCGACAAACATATGCTGCTTATCGATGCCGGCGGCACGAACTTCCGTTCGGCGGACGGTTACTTTGACAAGCAGGGAAAGGTGCACATCGATGAACTTCGCAAAACGCAGATGCCTGCAATCGACCGTCAGCTGACCAAGGCGGAGTTTTACTCGCAAATTGCCGAAAACGTGCGTTACCTTGCCGACAAAACGGGGAACGTAGGCTTTTGTTTTTCCTACAACGTGGCAATGGACAAGGATATCGACGGCAAAGTGGTTGTGTTCAGCAAGGAAGTGAAGGCGCCCGAAGTAATAGGCACTCGCGTTGGCGCGGAAACGCTTGCGGCAATGCGCGCTTACAGTGACAAACCTCGCAAAATTGCCATTCTCAACGACACCGTTGCGACACTTCTCGGCGGCATGGCAACCTATCCGCAGGGTTACAGTACATACGTGGGCTACATTTACGGCACCGGCACAAACGCCTGCTACATGGAGGACACGGCAAACATCACCAAGGTTGACGGGCTTGACGCGGGACATATGCTGATAAACACAGAATGCGGCGGTTTTGATAAACTTGCGCGCGGCGACTACGATGAGCTTGCCGCAAACGAAACGGCTCGTCCCGAAGTGCAGCGTCTTGAAAAGATGACTTCGGGCAGATACCTTGCCGACGTAATTTATCATTGCTTTGCAGGCGCGGCAAACGAGGGTTTGTTCAGTGGCGAATTTAAGCCGGAACGTTTCGAACTTAAAGACATTTCGATGTTTCTTGGCGGGGAGGACCTCGGCGGCATGTTTGCAAGCGAGGCGGACAAGACGATTGCTCGTGACATCTGTGCGGAACTTGTCGACCGCGCGGCAAAAATCGGCGCAATAATGAACTCGGCAATGAGTATTGCTTCCTGTCACGACAAAACCAGACCGGTAGGAATTGTGTGCGAAGGTACTACCTTCAACAAGTTGTCGGGCTACCGCGCCGCGTTTGAAAAGTATCTGCACGAAATACTTGACGAAAAAGGCATCAAGTTTGAGATTCTGCAAGGCAACGAACTTAACCTTGTCGGCACGCTGATGGCAACGCAGATTTTGTAAAAAGTAACCGACATTCGTAAGTGTATTCTGAGTTGCGGATTGGCAAATGCAGGTGCAAAAATTAACCCTAATAAAAAACGTTACAAAATTCATCAAATAATGACAAAACTAACCGATTCCGTACAAAAACCGTACCGCTACTTCGGCGGCGAATACAACGTGCCCGACATGAACAAACCCTACGACGTGCGTTTTTGCATGTGCGTGGCGGACAGTTACGAAGTGGGCATGTCCAATCTCGGTGTGCGCATACTGTACTACCTGTTCAACAGTATCGACCGCGTGGTGTGCGAGCGTTGCTACGCGCCGTTTGCCGACTACGAAAATTATCTCAAATCAAACAATCTGCCGCTTGCCAGCCTGGAAACGCAAACGCCGCTTGCCGACTTCGACTTTGTGGGCTTTTCGTTGCAGTACGAAATGTGCTACAGCAACGTGTTTTACATGCTGGAACTTGCAGGAATCCCCGTACTTACCGAAGAGCGTGGCGAAGATATGCCCTTTATCGTCGCAGGCGGACCGTGCACGGTCAACCCCGAACCGATGTACAAGTACTTCGACTTTTTCTTCGTGGGTGAGGGCGAAACGCCATGGCGCGAGATAATCGATGACTACAAAAAGATGCCCGAATGTACCAAAAAAGACTTTTTAAGGTATGTTGACGAGCACTACGAATGCATTTATGTGCCAAGCCTGCACCCGGCGGTGTACGACGGAGACAAGTGCGTTGTCGCGCCGGACTGTCGTGTGTGGCGCAACATCGAGGCGGACATGAACACGACCTTTTGTCCGTCAACGCAACTTGTACCCAACATGGAAATCGTCCATGACCGCGCCGTTGCGGAACTTTTCCGCGGCTGTGCAAACGGCTGTCGTTTTTGTCAGGCAGGCTTCATATATCGCCCTGTACGGGAACGCACGCTGGACAACGCTTACAATCTGTGCGTAAATCTGCTGGAAAGCACGGGCTACGACGAACTGTCGCTCAACAGTTTGTCTACAAGCGATTACAGCCAACTTATGCCGCTTTTGGACAGGTTGTTGCCGTATTGCGAAAAACATCACGTGCAACTTAATCTGCCAAGCCTGCGCCTTGACAGTTTCAAGGGAAAAATGGCACAGGGCAACCGCAAGAGTTCGCTTACCTTCGCGCCGGAAGCAGGCACGCAACGCCTTCGCAACGTAATAAACAAAAACATAACCGAGGACAATATTTTCGGTACGCTTGCCGACGCTTTCGGCGAGGGGTACACCTCGGTAAAACTGTATTTCATGCTGGGGCTGCCGACGGAAACAATGGAAGATATACAAGGCATTGTCGACCTTGCGGTGCGCATCAAACAACTGTACCGCACAGTCAGGCGCGGCGGCAGAGATTGCAAAATTTCCGTCAGTACGTCAACCTTTATTCCCAAGCCGTTTACGCCGTTCCAGTGGTGCGCCTTTGCCGGGCGTGAGGACATATCCGAAAAGCAAAAATACCTTGCCGACGCACTGCGCAGCAAAGGTATCAATTTCAGTTACGTTGACTACGACTGCAGCGAACTGGAAGCGGTGCTTGCCCGCGGCGGAAGAAGCATTGCCGACGCCATGTACCTTGCCTACAAGGACGGTGCGCGTTTCGACGCCTGGAGCGAACACTTCGATTACAACCATTACCTCAAGGCATTTGCCGAAACGGGCGTTGACACAGGCAAAATTGTCGGCGCGTACGACCTTGACGAAGTACTGCCGTGGGACTTCGTTGACGTCGGGGTGACAAAGCAATACTACAAGCGCGAGTACAACAAGGCAATGCAGGCGGAAACAACGCCGTCGTGCAACAAGCAGTGCAACGGTTGCGGACTGAAAAAATACGGCTACTGCCAAAACACCGAGGGCAACAGACATTTGAAATGATAATATTCAAGTTTACAAAAACTTCAACTTCGGCACTGGCTGCGCATGTGGACACCCTTCGCGCCGTAACCTACCTTGTGCGCCGTGCAAACATCGACGCGGCATATTCGCAGGGGTTCAATCCGCACATCGAACTGGGCTTTTCGCCGCCGCTGCCACTTGGCGTGGAAAGTTACGCCGAGTACGTTTCCGTCAAGGCGGAAGCGGAAGAAAACCTGCTTGAACGGGTAAACGCCGTTTGTCCGCAGGGCATGACTTTTACGCGTATGTGGACTGTAAACGTCAACCTTGCCGCAAAAATAACCAAGGCGAAATACATCGTCACTGCAACAGGTATCGGTGACGTTGTGTCGCAATTAACCGCGCCCAACTACACACTTGTGACCTTTGAACGCGACAAAGAGGTACGTAAAGACGTGTCGGCACGTATATTTGACGTGGTGCGTACGGGTAACGACGCCGCCGAGATTACGCTGGCTGTCGGCAATGAAAACCTGCGTCCCGACCGCATTGTCAACCAACTTATGCGCGACAACGGACTGTGCGGCGACTACGGCATAGTAAAGGTGGATTCCTACGTGGGCGACGTACCGACGGACGAATATCTGGACGAGTTGCAGGCTGCTCGGTGCGCCTGCGAAGCAAGGTGAATATGAACGAAAAATCTTTTGTTTTGTACAATTGCAACCTGATCAGGGTGGAACAGAACTGCGAGATTCTGCCGTGCAGCATTTATGTGGAAAACGGCGTAATCCGTCAGATCGGCGACAACGTAAACGCGCCGCTGGACGTTGCATACATCGACCTGAAAGGACAATATGTGTGCCCGGGGCTTGTCAACCTGCACGTACACCTGTTCGGCAGCGGTCAGCCGTCCAAAATTCTCGGCGGTGGCAAAATGCAGCAAAACGTGCTTAAGTTTATCCGCACGAAACTCGGGCAAAAAGTGCTGGACCGTCTTGTGGCAAGCAGTGCAAAAACGCAACTTATGAGCGGTTGCACCACAATACGCACGGTGGGCGACTTTTGTTACAGTGACGTTCGTATCCGCGACAAGGTGGCGGCAGGCAATGCCGTCGGGCCGCGTATGCTTGTCAGCGGACCTGCTATTACGGCGGTGGGCGGACACGGCGACGGAACCTTTTCCGTTACTGCCGACGACACCGAGGAACTTCGCGAACTCGTCCGCAGAAATGCCGAGCATAACGTTGACTTTATCAAAATATGCGTGACGGGCGGCGTAATCGACGCAAAAAAGCGCGGCGAACCGGGAGAGGTTAAGATGACTTTTGACCAGACCTATGCCGTTTGCAACGAAGCGCACAAACTGGGTATGTACGTTGCTTCCCACACGGAAAGCGACGCGGGCGTACAGATCGCGGTTGCCGCAGGCGTTGACACGATCGAGCACGGCGCAGACTTTACCGACGCAGACATGGCAAATATGCGCAGCAAGGGAACGAAGGTTGTTGCGACCTTTTCTCCTGCGGTGCCCCTTGCCAATTTGCCGCCCAGAGTTACCAAACTTACCGCCCTTGCCACCTACAATACGCAGGTTTTGCTTGAGTGCATGACGTACGGTGCGCGCCGCTGTGCAATCGAGGGCGTTACGCTGGGTATGGGTACCGACTCTTCCTGTCCGTTTGTAACGCAGTACGCAATGCCGGACGAAGTTGCGATGTTTGCCCGCTATGTGGGCGTGTCCAACGCTTATGCCCTGACTACCGCTACCAGAATCAATGCGGAAATCGCGGGCGTTGACGATGTTACAGGCACGCTGGAAGTTGGCAAATCCGCCGACTTTATTGTCATGCAGAGTAATCCGCTTGAAAACCTTGCCGCTCTCAAAAAGTTGTCGATGGTGTGTTGCCGCGGCATAATTTACGACAAACCGCGTTTCAAACATAAGCGCAAGGTAGACAAGCAGCTTGCGAAGTTGATGTAATCTCAATGTATTTAATGAAGATAAAAAGTACCGCTTTGCAACGTTTAACGCCGTAAAGCGGTATATTTAAGGTGAGTTTATGTACAAAGTGGTAAAAGTGGAAGAACTGGCAAACGCTTCGCAGTACAAGTGGTTCGGCAGTTTTGCCAACCCCTGCTACGGTTTCGATGTGGCGTGCGACGTTACCGAAGTTGTGCGCGTCGGCAAGCAAAACGGCACGCACTTTTTTGCCAATATGCTGTACCTTGTTACAAAGGGGCTCAGCAGCGTGCCCGCAATGCGAATGCGGCAGGTCGGGGGCGAAATACGGCTGTACGACGTAATCAATCCGACATTTACCGTTATGACGGACAACGGGCAGTTTGAAAATGCCGGCTTCCCGATGGTGGACGATTACCGCGGCTTTTACGACGCGTGCCTTGCGGAACTGGACAGGGTAAGACGACAGACGGAAATAAACGAAAAATACAACGATTCGTCCTCTTATGACGACTACTACATTACCTGCATACCCTGGATGAGTTACGCCTCGATGACGCATCCGTTGCCGAGCAACAACCCCGAGTCGAGCAGCGTGCCGCGCGTTTGCTGGGACAAGTACCGCAGCGAAAACGGCAGATACGTGCTCAACCTCAACATCACGGTAAGCCACTGTTTTGTGGACGGTCGCCGCCTGACCGACGCGTTCGAAGCAATCAAGTACAATTTCGCTCACGCCGCAGAGCTGTTGAAGTAGACTTTGAAACGTCGGATGTCAACGCGGAAACTTTTGGCAGAATGTTGTGTCGGAAACGGTTGCGACGGAAGTACAAATAAGTTTGCGGATAAAGACATTTGACGGACACGCAGCAAAAATCGGGCATTTGACGGATGTAAGCATATACTTTCGGTTTAACCGTTTTTTTTGTGCGTTTTTGTTGAAAAGGAGTTTTTAATAATGGAAGATTTTACAAAAGAGTATTTTGCCGCCGCAAAACGGTTTTTGCATGATTGCGAAATTGTTGACGTAAGCCCGTATGGCGAAGGTCACATCAACAAAACGTTGCTCGTAACAACGCCTGACAAGCGGTACATTATGCAAAAGATGAATACGGGTATTTTCCCGGACAGCGACGGACTTATGTCCAACATATTGTACGTTACGCAGTCTTTGCGCAGCCGCGGAGTGGAAACTCTTGACGTGGTGTTTACCGATGACGGCAAACCGTATCTGAAAGCCGCCGACGGCAACTACCGTATGTACAAGTTTATTGAAAACACCGTCAGTTACCAGACCACGACGGACAAGAAGGTTTTGTACAACAGCGGCAAGGCGTTCGGCAAATTTCAGAATTATCTTGCGGATTTTGACGCGTCTGTGCTTGTTGAGGTGATTCCGCATTTCCATGACACCCCAAAACGTATTGCCGACTTTGCGGCGGCGGTAAAGGCAGATAAATACGACCTTGTAAAAACCTGTCGCGAAGAGGTGGATTTTGTCCTTTCTCGTGCGGAAACTGTCGGAAAAATAGTTGACGGACTTGCGTGCGGCAGCATTCCTCTCAGAGTAACGCACAACGATACAAAACTGAACAACGTGCTTATGGACGCTGTTACCAAAGAAGCGCGTGCCGTAATAGACCTGGATACGATTATGCCCGGATCTATGCTGTACGACTTCGGCGACAGTATTCGTTTCGGCGCAAGTACCGCGGCAGAGGATGAAAGGGACACGAGCAAGGTGCATTTCGACATCGGGCTGTTTGAAGCGTATGCGCGCGGTTTTGTCGGCGAAGTAAAAAGCAGCATTACCGCAACGGAAGCGGAGTTGCTGCCTTACTCGGCGTATCTTATGACGTTGGAATGCGGCTCTCGCTTTTTGGCGGACTATCTCGAAGGGAATGTTTATTTTGCCACGAGATACGCGGAGCATAATCTTGTGCGTGCGCGTACTCAGTTTGCGCTTGTTGCCGAACATGAACGGAATTTTGACAAAATGTCGGCAATTATCGGCAAAATTCTTGCGGAGTGATTTCGTACGCGCGTAGAAACTTTACGGCGCAATCGGTTGTTTTTCTACCGACCGTCGGCAAATCGAAAGATAAAAACTGACAATTAAAAGAAAATTTTTCCGAAAAAAAAGACGTATTACTGTCACGGCGCAGAGGCAAAACATCACGATAATAAGAAAAAGCCTTATACTGAGTTCGGTACAAGGCTTTTTTGATAAGGTTTTTGGTGGAGACAAGGGGAGTCGGACCCCTGACCTCTTGAATGCCATTCAAGCGCTCTACCAACTGAGCTATGCCCCCAAAGCGTGATTATTGTAGCACAAAACTTTGTAAATTGCAATAGAATGCGTGCAACTTGCCTCGAAAAGTTTTGAAATCGGCATTCCTCGCTTGATTTTGGGAGAAATCGGCCGCCGAAAAAACGGCGGTTGCGGCATATAGGACGTTGAACAAAAGATGACATGCGGCAAGGTCGTCTGACGTGTGCCCGGCAGTCGGCGCACCTGCGAAACTATTGGTGGTGGCAAGGGGGATTGAGTGTTGTTTGCCGAAAGATGTGTGGCGCGCAATTTGTTGCCCGTAAGTGCGAAAATTACTCTGTCGTCGCGGCGTAAAACTTGTCGATAGACAGATAAAAACATTACAACTTTTTCGCTTTTTTTTACAAAATCAATAATTTTGCCTTGCAATTGTGCACAAACGGGTATATAATATTATTAAAAGATATCTGATGCGTCGTGTTTGCTTTTGAGCGATTTTGTCGGCAAGGACAGACACGTCGAAGGAAACATACAAAGGAGAACGCTCTCATGGAACTTAAAGGCAGATTTGAGTGTTACAAAACGGCAAACGGTTACTTCAATTACAGGCTTAAGGCACCCAACAACGAAACGATTGCGGTCAGCGGAAGCACGGGCTACTCGACAGCTTCAAACTGCAAAGCGGGTATCGAAGCCATGAAAAAGTGGGTAAACAGCCCTGTGGAAGATCAGACTTTGCGCAAGGCAACGACTCTCGGATTCCCGAAGTTTGAACTTTATCAGGACAAAGAGGGCAAATTCCGTTATCGTCTGTTTGCCAGCAACGGAGAACTTATCGTGCGTTGCGAAAGCGGCTACGCTACGAAAGACGCTTGCAAAAAAGGCATTGCCAGCCTTGCCAAATGGGCGGAAAACGCTGACGTCGTAAAGGCTGACAAGTAGTCTTTTGTCATTAAAATCCTTATACGTATAACGAATTTTTGTGCCGACAGCGGTTTTTTTACCCTTGTCGGTTTTTTTTTTGATTGTTTTGTAAGACGGTAAAAAGTTGTTAGAAAAAGAGAAAAACAGTCGTCCGTGACATCTCGGACGACCGGCAAAAAGCAAATAGGTGAATTATACTACAGTGTGAGTACTTTCTTTTACCTCGACATTTGACACAAAACCAACAAGACCAAAATAAAGGACGTATTTGATTTTTGTGTCAAATACGTCCTTTTCCAATATTGTTTTGTGTATCTTTCGGTGGTGTGTCGTCCGATATTGCTTCCGTATACGGCAATTTGAATACACGCGTTTGTTTTAATGCGGAAAATGGTGTGTTGTTGCTCTGCAAATGCGCATTGCTGTGTTTCTTAGTAAATATAAATGCGCTTTTTAAGGTATTCTTTCAACTCTGCAAGGGGAACGCGTTCCTGTTGCATTGTGTCGCGATCACGCACCGTCACGCAGCCGTCGTTTTCCGTGTCGAAGTCAACGGTAATGCAGTAAGGCGTGCCGATTTCGTCCTGACGGCGGTAACGCTTGCCGATACTGCCTGCTTCGTCGTAGTCACAGGTAAATTCCTTAAGCAAATCGGTGTAAATTTCCGTTGCCTTGTCGCCGAGCTTCTTGGAAAGGGGCAGCACGCATGCCTTGTAAGGCGCAAGTTCCGGGTGAAGGTGCAGCACAACGCGGGTGTCGCCTTCGCCAACTTCCTCTTCGTCGTAAGCGTTTGCAAGGAAAGCAAGGAATGCGCGGTCTGCGCCGAGCGACGGCTCGATTACGTATGGAATGTAGCGTTCGCCGGTGACGGGGTCGGTGTAGTCAAGTGTGGTGCCGCTTACTTCGCTGTGACGGGTCAGGTCGTAGTCGGTGCGGTCGGCTATGCCCCACAGTTCGCCCCAGCCGAAGGGAAATTTCACTTCAAAGTCGGTTGTTGCCTTGCTGTAGAAGCACAATTCTTCCTTGTCGTGGTCGCGCAGGCGCAGGTTTTCTTCCTTCATGCCAAGGTCAAGCAGCCACTGTTTGCAGAAGTTTTTCCAGTATTCGAACCATTCGAGGTCGGTGCCGGGTTTGCAGAAGAACTCCAATTCCATCTGCTCGAATTCGCGTATGCGGAAAATGAAGTTGCCCGGGGTGATTTCATTACGGAAACTCTTGCCTACCTGTCCGATACCGAACGGAATTTTGCGGCGGGTGGTGCGCAGTACGTTTTTGAAGTTGACAAAGATGCCCTGTGCAGTTTCGGGGCGCAGGTACACCGTGCTGGTGCTGTTTTCCGTAACGCCGATGAATGTTTTGAACATCAGATTGAACTTGCGGATGGGCGTAAAGTCGCATTTGCCGCACACGGGGCAGTGAATCTGGTGCTCGACGATGTAGTCGGACATCTGTTCGTTGGTCATGCTTGCCACGGGTACGTCCTCGCCGTGTTTTGCCTGGTATTCCTCAATCAGGTTGTCGGCGCGGTAACGTGTTTTGCAACTTTTGCAGTCCATAAGGGGGTCGGAAAATCCGCCGAGGTGACCGCTTGCTTCCCATGTTTTGGGGTTCATCAGTATTGCGCTGTCTATACCTACGTTAAGAGGGTTTTCCTTCACAAACTTGCGGTACCACACCTGCTTGATGTTGTTTTTCATTTCAACGCCAAGCGGACCGTAGTCCCACGAGTTGGACAGTCCGCCGTAGATTTCGCTGCCGGCATACACAAAGCCGCGACCTTTGGCAAGGTTTACAAGTTTGTCCATGGTAAGTTGAGCCATATATGTATTCTCCTGCTTGTCAAAAAATTTGTAAGTCTATTGTAGTTTTTTGCGCGTATTTTGTCAAGCAGTGACCGCGTTATTGTTGCAAAGGTTGTTTTTTTGTCATTGCTCGGATCGATAGCGGTGCGGCACGGCGCGCAAGTAGGTCGTAATCATTTGCAAAAATAAGTTGTGTGTGATATAATTAGTTCAAACAAGGCATTTCGCTTTTGCGTTGGCATAGGTATGCACGGCGCAAGTACGGTAATGCGCAACTAAATACGGATTAAATACGGAGGTTGTTTATGAAATTTAACAACGCTGCCGTTCGCGGGTTGGAAAACAAAGCCGCCAACGGTAAAATGTCCGTGCAGGAAGGCGGCAGAGCCGCGTCCTACAGGGGCGTAGTTGTCAAAAGTTTAATTTACGGCATTGTTACAATTGTGTTGGCGATCGTCACATATGTGATTATGCGCAACGCATTGGAAATCGGCGACGAAGGTACGCTGACGACCTTGCTTATCATTGTGGGTTGCTCGTCGGTGCCGATGTTTATTCTGTCGCTTATTATTGCGTTTGCCCCTACCACGGTAATGGTTTGCGGCATTTTGTATACGGCTTTGCAAGGATTGCTTCTTGGCGCACTGGTGTGCGTAGTGGACATCTTTATGCCGGGGCTTGCGCTTGTTGCGGTACTTGGCACGCTTATCGTGTTTGTTGTGGCACTTTTGCTCAACAAAGTGCTGGAAGTCAGGATTTCGAGTAAAGTTATGCGCGGTGTGATTATCGCGTTTATCAGCCTGCTTCTGGTAAGTGCGGTTGCCGGTGTCATTTATGCGTTCAACAGCAGTTTCTTCGGCGCGTACTGGTGGATTGAAATTATCGTTTCGGCAGTCTGCATCATCTTGGCAACAATTATGCTTATGAGCGATTTGCAAAGTGCGGAAGCAATGGTGACCGGCGGCATTGACAAGCGTTACGAGTGGAACGTTGCCTTTGCAATCGTTACTACGCTTATCTACATCTACCTCGAAATTCTGGAATTGCTTGTAAGGATTGCGGCGATATTCGGACGTAACAAAAACTGACAACATTTTATGCCGACGTTTGCCGTCGGCATTTTTTTGTAACGTGGCGCGTTTGCGTGCTACGGACAGCATCAAAATAAAAATTTGTAAAAGAAAAGCACATACGTATTGTGATTTTTATTACAAATGCGGCGCAAAAGACTTGTCTTTAAGGAGAAAATAATGGAAAAACTTCGTAGCAAACTCGGCTTTATATGCGATATGGACGGTGTAATCTATCACGGCAACACATTGCTTAACGGCGTTAAGGAATTTGTAAACTGGCTGCAAAAAAACAACAAAAGGTTTCTGTTTCTGACCAACAACAGTCAGAAGTCACCCAAGGAACTGCAACAAAAACTGCAACGTATGGGCTTGGACGTGCCCGCGGAAAATTTCTATACGGCTGCGCTTGCCACGGCAAGTTTTTTGCAAAGCCAGGGCGCAAGCACGGCATATGTAATAGGTGACGCAGGGCTTACCAATGCGCTGTATGACGTGGGCATTACCATCAACGACGTTGACCCCGAGTACGTGGTAATCGGCGAAACGGAAAATTACAACTTTGAAAGTATCAAAAAGGCAACAATGCTTGTAAACAAAGGTGCGAAACTTATCGGTACAAACGCCGACCTTACGACACCCACCGACAAGGGCGAAGTGCCCGCCTGCAAGGCGTTGGTCGCGCCCGTCGAGTACGCTACAAACCGCGCGGCATACTTTGTCGGCAAGCCCAACCCTCTTATGATGCGCGCCGCAATGGAACGTTTCCACGAGGTGGGTATACACAGCGCAGATGTTGCCATGATCGGCGATCGTATGGACACCGACATCATTGCCGCCATGGAAAGCGGTCTTGACCCTATCCTTGTGCTGTCAGGCGTTTCCAGCCGCGAAACTGTCACGCGCTTCCCCTTCAGACCTAGACTTATTCTTAACGGCGTCGGCGACATCGCCCAATAGCCGAAGGCATATACAAGCACGCATGACGGCTACGTGACGGCAGTTGCTAAGTCATTTACGTTCAGTAAACTCCTGTCGCAACCGCCGTCCTGTTGCCGTCCTTCGCACTCGTCTATGCCTTCGGCTTGTGTTTGCGTGAAAAAGTAGTAGGCGACATATCGTCACATCTTGGCGCTACGTTGGCGGTCGTCCGTGGGTCATGTACATCTTTGTACACTCCCCTTGTCCGTCCGTCACAGTTGCGCCAATCTGCACCAATCTGTCGCCTCAGAGAAGCCATGAGTGTAGCCGCCGTCTTGTTGCCGCAGTGCGGTTAGTTTGTGCAAACGCATTGACAGACGGCTGAAAATGTGGTAATATTTGGTTATAAAATCTTTCTCGATGAATTCGGAGAGGCGGATTACACCTACAACGGACATCCCGAGCGGCGTTTCGGCGCGGTTTGGCAATGTACGACATATTTGTGTGTTACGCTTTTTCGCATTTGTCGCGGAAGGGCGTATTTTTATGTCTGCGCGTGCAGGCAAAGGAGGAAAAATGGAACAGCGTATAGGCGTCGTGGCGATTGTCGTCACCGACAAGACGGCAGTGCCGCAGGTACAAAGCGTGCTTACCGTGCACGGTGATATTATCAGCGGCCGCATGGGCATACCCGACCACGAAACGGGAAAAAATGTAATTGCATTGATTGTCAAAGGCACGGTCGAACAGATTTCCGCACTCAGCGGTGCCCTGGGCAGATTAAACGGCGTATCTGCAAAAAGTTTGCTCAGTAAGGAATAATAGATCGGCTTTCGTCTGTCTGCCGTCGCAATCGCGGGAATAGTCTTTTCGATTCTTTCAAGTGTGCGCTCGCTTGGTGTATTACAAGTGTGCCTGCCATTGCGAAATTATTCATGACAACAGTGCAAGCGCGGACGTTCGACCGTCGCAAATACGTATGTTGCAGTATTGGCAAAAAAACACATACGTATCAAAAATTTCACGACAAAAAATTAACTTAATGTGAGGTAAAATATGAAAAAATCAATTTCAATAATCACTTTGATTGTTCTTGTTGCGGCAATGGTATTCACGCTTGCGGCGTGCCAGCCCAACCTGCCCGACGAGGACATTGCCCCGACAAGCGTAACGCTGTACACACCCGACGGTGCCCCCGCAATGTCCGTGGCAAAAATCATTGCCGACGGTAAAATCGGCGACACTACGGCAACGGTTGAAATAGCGCAAAATGCGCAGGACATTGTTGCCAAGGCTACCAAGGCGGAGCGTGAACTGGAATTGGCAGTGCTTCCCACCAACGCAGCCGCTACGGTGTACAACGCAACCAAGGGCGACTACGTGCTGTTCAGCATCAATACCTACGGTTTGCTGTACATCATGGGCACGGAAGAGGTTTCGGACCTCAATGCGCTTAAGGGACAGGTATTGTACAGTATCGGTATGGGACAGGTGCCGCAATACGTATTTGACAAGGTGCTTGCGCACGCCGGCATCCAAAAGGTAAACAACAGCGACGTTGCCGAGGAAGGCAAACTGGCTGTAAAGTACACCGACAACGCGCAGGGAATCAACCCGTTGCTGCTGCAGGGCAAGGCTAAGTTCGGACTTCTGGGCGAACCTGCCGCAACGCAACTTGTAACAAAAGCCGCAGCCGCAGGCAAGACAATTTACCGTCTGTTTGACGTGCAACAACTGTGGAAGGACGCTGTCGGCGGCGCAAAGACGGGTTATCCGCAGGCATGCCTTATTGTCAAAAAGAGTCTGCTTGCAAACAAAACCTTTGCCGCGGCGCTTGACCGGGTAATGTCCGCAAATGCCGCTTACCTTGCGGAAAACGCAGGTACGCTTAAATCTACCCTTGCCGGTGCAGGCAGCAAAGTTGACGTGGACTACACGACGGAAATCATCGCTCGTTGCAACATCAGCTACATCAAGGCAAACAGCGACGGACTTAAGGCGGAACTTGCCGCGTACCTTGCCGAGTTCGGTTTCTCTGCAAACGGCGTTAAACCGTCCGACAAACTGCCCGACGACGCATTCTATTATGCGTTTGACTAAGCGATTGTCAATCGAACGCTTGAAAAGAAAAAGAAAACGCGGAAGCGGTGTTGTTTTGAAACGTAAATATAAAGAAGCGATTATGTAATGCTTTGAATATCGACGGCATTAAAGTGCTTAATGATTGGAGCATTAGGTATTTGTTCTCTATTTTATGGTAAGCAACAGATTAGTGGTAGGAAAATAAAAACTAATTAAAACTTTGCGTTGCCAACATATCCCCCCAGTTATCCCCCCCTCACTCTACCCTAAGTTTTTGAAAGGGTAGGGGTGTGGGGAAGGGAAAACTTTTTTCAAAAAGTTTTCC
>UMHM01066358.1_pt1 | contig 71333 bp, 50 predicted proteins | sample 1965501 | NCBI WGS metagenome assembly UMHM01 (sample SAMEA4836095, study PRJEB28245) | human gut metagenome | biome: gut microbiome; material: fecal sample | place: Denmark | collected 2008
CTGCATCCTTTTTCCCTCTGCTCAAACTTTGGGACAGATGTGGTTTTTTTGCCGTCTGTGCAAATCTTTCTTGCCATGGGGGCAGAATGTGGTTAAATAGAGGGCGTCAAATCTGCATTACCGTAGTTTTACCATTATGAAAGCAACGATTACTCGTTTCGGTGTCCGGGCTCTCTCCCTCGGGATGGCTGCTGTCTTCGCTCTTTCCTCATCGGCTCTGGCTCAGGAGGCAGCCTCCGGCGGCGCTGAAGAGAAGAACATGCTCGATAAGTGGGTTATTGATGGTGGTTGGACGATGATTCCGCTGGTCATTCTGCTGGCGATCACGATCTTCCTCATCGTTTTCTGCTCCATGAACCTCAAGCGCGAGAAGTACTGCCCCGAGTCTCTCAAGGCCCAGCTCCTCGCTCTCATGGGTGAGTGCCGCGTGCGCTCGGCCATTGAGATGGCGACGTCGAGCCCGACCTACCTCGGTCGCCTCGTGGCGTACGCTCTGCCCAATATCGATGCCAACCGCCCCGAGGATCTGGGCAAGGACGGCATTGAAGACGCCATGGCCGACTTCACGGCTAATGAGCGCCCGCAGATCATGAAGACGGTTGACATGCTCGCGCTTTCCGGCTCGCTGGCTCCGTCCATCGGTCTGTTCGGTACGGTTCAGGGTATGGTCGGCGCCTTCGCCATTCTGGCTGAGACGGGCCAGGCTGACCCGACCCAGCTGGCCGGTTCGATTTCCGTGGCTCTGTTGACGACCTTCTGGGGTCTGATTATTTCCATTATCGCTATCCCTGCGTTCTTCTTCCTCAAGAAGAAGGCTCAGAGCCTCGAGGCTCTGTGCATCAACACGGTTGAGGAGATGGTCAACACGTCCATCAACGTGCTCAACGCCGATGCTCAGCTGGCCCGCATTCCTGAGGGTCTGAGTGGTGATGAGGATGCTGAGGCTATCGAGGGTGAGTACGCCGAGCCGGTTCAGGCTTGAGCCCTCTGCGACGGGCCTGCCTGCTGCCCGAGGGTGCAGGCAGGCGTGAATCCAAACGATCTCAGAAATCATCATGGCCAAGAAAAAGAACGCCAGAGCGAATGACGAGGTGAGCGGTGACGTGAACCTCTCGCCGATGATTGACTGCTGCTTCCTGCTGCTGATTTTCTTCGTGGTGAACGCCACGCAGATTACGGTGGCGAAGGATCCCAGCGTCAAGATGCCCAACGCGGTGTCCTGCTCCGAGCTCAAGGATGCCAAGGGCTGCATCGTGGTCAACGTCTACGCGGATCGCGAGAAGATGAAGGGCAACGCGCTCAAGAAGTACGATCTGACTTTCGCGAGCAAGCCCGGCACGATCTGGAGCCTCGCCGATGCCAACGGCAAGACGACGGGCTACCGTGCGGGTGAGGAGAGCCAGCTCGCCGACGCCATCCGCAAGATGAAGGATGTCTACAAGAACATGAAGGGTGAGGACGGCAAGCCGGTGACGGTGCGCCTCTACATCCGCGGTGACCAGAATGCTCCGTGGGAGCGCACGCGCACGGTGATCAATGCTGCTGCGAGTGTCGGCATCGCCGATCTGGTCTTCGGCACGCTGCCCGCCAAGTAAACCCCATTCTCTTTCTCTCTACAATATGGCAAGACACAAGAAAATCGAGACGGAGGAGCAGGGGGATCCCGAGATGAACATCTCGTCGCTGATCGACTGCTGCTTCCTGCTGCTGATTTACTTCCTCGTGGCAACGACGCTCGTCAGCGAAAAGAAGATTGATATGGCTACGCCTGCGACGGAGAGCGAGTCGAGCGATTCGCCGCCGCCCGAGGTGGGCCGCATCGAGGTGAAGGCCAACGGCATTGTGATCTACAACGGTCTGCCGGTGGGCGACGCCACCGATGGCATCGATCCTTCCTCCAAGCAGTACAGCCAGTACGGCCACCTCACGCAGCTGCGCGACAGTTTGATCACGCTGCGCGATCAGACGAAGGCTCAGGGCGCTGAGCCGCTCGTTCTGCTCAGCGGCTCCAAGGCGGCGCCGCACCAGCGCATCATCGACGTGATGTCCGCTCTCTCCGAGGCCGGCATCAAGGCCGTGGGCCTTCAGGCCGCGACGGAGTAAGTTTCATCTTCCCTTCCCGCCCAAGAGGGGAGCCCAGCGGTTGAGCGCCGCTGCTCCCCTCTTGTTGTCTGAACTCTTCTTCACCAGCTTATTCACACCTTACACTACACCATTCCCATGCTTTCCTATTCCAAATCTGCGGTTCTCCTGGCCATCGCGGCGTGTGCGCCGATGGTGTGTCAGGCGCAGGATCTCGTCGGTTCCGTCGCTCAGGCGGAAAAGCTGAACCGCGCCGGTCAGTACGCGCAGGCCGAGAAGCTCTGCGATGCCGTCATCAAGAAGTTCGACTCCAAGTCGAAGGTCACCCAGCAGTTTGAGTACGTGATGCCCTTCTACCTCTGGCAGAAGGCGCTGGCTCAGACGCAGCAGAAGAAGTACGATGCCGCGGTGGCGACCTACGACCGCCTGCTGGAGGATCAGTGGAAGGACAAGGCGATGCGCGAGCGCGCCATTGTGGCTCAGCGCGCGAACCTTCCGAACCCGAAGGATGCGGTGGGCTATGATCCGCTGCTGACGATGGCGGTCTTCCAGAAGGGCTATGTGCGCTTCAAGCAGGCGACGGGTGAAGACGGCGGCAAGGGCGATCCCTCGAAGTTCGACGAGGCGATTGAGAATCTTGAGGCCTACCTCGATCTGCTGGAGAGCGGCAAGGTGTCGAAGGCGGAGAAGGCCAAGAAGCTCAACGGGCAGGTCTGCTTCCTGCTCCTGCAGTGCTACCTGCTCAAGGACAAGCCCGATTTCGACAAGGGCAAGGAGTATTTGCAGCGCAGCCGCAAGGGCTCGGGCCGCCTGCCCGAGGACATGGTGATGCGCGGTCTCAATACAATTATCGGCGTGGCGCTCAAGGATGACAAGAGCACGGATGCGAACGTGCTCGAGCTGGCGCACAACGCGCTGGCGGCCGTGCCGGCGATGGAGACGTCTGCCGCCGCGGTGAACACGTCTCGCTTCATCGCCTACGGCAGCAAGGCGGCCGGCTACGTGCAGAAGGCGCTCAAGAGCGGCGATCTCAAGAGCGCCGAGGCGGCGACGCGCATCATGAACACGCTCTTCGGCATGGTTCCCTCCTCCGCCGAGGTGATGAACGTGCTGGGTATGCAGGGCGCGTGGATGGGCGCGGATGAGCAGGTGACCAACGGGATGGATCGCGTGACGGGCAAGGTCTACAGCGTCCGCCAGATCAATAGCTTGGCGTCGGACTACAAGAAGCTGCTGGATGCGAATACGGATCCCGAGGCCTACGCCATCATCAGTGCGGCCAATGTGCACCTGTCGATGGGCTCGAACCGCCTCGGCAAGGCGGGCTATCAGGTGCTGCTGGATCGCTATCCCGATCTCACGGTGAAGGATGCGAAGGGCAAGAGTGCCAAGGTGGCCGACAAGCTGAAGTTCCAGCTGGCTCAGTTGCACTACCTGACCGGCAATGAAGAGGCCGGCGAGCGTCTGGAGGCCGGCCTCAAGGGCGGCTCTCTCGGGGGTGATCAGGAGAAGAGCCTGGCCTTCAACAAGATGCGCCGCCTTCTCAAGGGGAACAAGTGGCAGGAGCTCATCGGCGCGGCCGATGAGGTGCTGCGTCTCAACAAGGATGACCTCAACGGCGCCTATGCCGTGACGGCGGATTTCATCAAGACCTCGGCCTACTACAAGCTCGACAAGTTTGATTCGGTGCTCGAGGCGGGCACGGCGCTGCTCGACAGCGGCCGCCTGAAGCCGGGCACGGGTCGCCAAGCGCTCAAGGAGAAGGAAGTGGCGAACATGGAGATGCAGCTCTTCTACTTCGTGATGGACTCCTACAAGCGCATGGGCGCGGTGGATCCGGCGAACTACCAGAAGATGCTCGATCTTTTCGCGAAGTATCGCGAGAAATACCCGTCCAATGATCTGAAGGAGAATCCGCTGGTGGATCGCGCGACCTACCTCGCGCTCGAGTGCACGCTCAAGCAGGCGTCGACGCGCGATGATAAGGACACGGCCAAGGCCGACATGGCCAAGGCGCTCACCTTCTGCCAGGCGATTGCCGACAACTGGCCGGACAGCGTGGTCTACCCGAATGCCCAGCTGATGCGCGGCAACATCATCATCACGGGCGAGGACGAGGCGGCCAAGCCGCAGGGCATTGCGGCTCTGCAGGCGGCCTACGAGGCTTCGCTCAAGCAGCCGAAGTCCGACAGCTCGCGCGCTCTGGCGGCCAATGCGCTCTTCCTGCTCTACTCCTACGCGCCCGAGATTCCGATGGAGGGCGAGACGGAGGAGCAGCGCAACGCCCGCGTGGCGGGCTACGCCGATACCTTCTGGAAGGAGGCGGACGGCGAGGGCAACGTCTATGCGCTGGATATGGCCGGCACGCAGCTGCGCCGCGCGGTGAAGGTGAAGCCCGATGTCGAGGGCGCGAAGGCCGCTGTTGAGGCCGCGCTCAAGCAGGCTCGGACGGTCATTGCCCGCGAGGCGACGGCTGCCTTCAAGAAGGGCAAGACGAATGCCGCGCTGGAGATGGCCATCAACTCCTACGTCGTGGCCTATGAGGATGCGATCAAGGCGGGCTACGTGACGATTCCGTCGGGCGGCAAGGATCAGTACGGTCTGGCGCTGACGTCGGAGGACGCGGTGATTGAGCACCTCAAGGGCTTCACGGGCATCGACCCGGCCGACAAGTTCACGAACGCCATCATCCGCATGGCCTGCATCTCGGAGCGCAGCAAGAAGCTCAACGCGGTTGAGAAGAACAGCGAGGGCGTCTCTCCGGGCTCGATCAACGATCTGCGCAACGGCATCGCCGGCGAGATCCGCTCGATGAGCGTGGACTTCAAGCCGCAGGATCTCACCTCCTACATCTGCCTGAGCGTGGCGGACAGCCTCGTGAACTTCGGTGCGCGCTTCGTGGACAGCCAGGTGGGCAAGGACCAGATCGGCAGCGCCATGACCTATTATGACGCCGTGATCTCGGCCAACAGCGCGGATTCGGTGAAGGGCAAGGCGGGCAAGGCTCGCGCACTCAAGGTGCTCGGCCGCTACGATGAGTCCATCACCCTGCTGAAGGATGTGACGAAGGAGGGCGCCTGCCCGGATGCGACGGTGCTGGCCGATGCCTACTTCACGCTCACGGAGTGCTACAGCGCGAAGGGTGACACGCGCGCGGCCATCGATGCCGGCACGACTTACCGCAACATGCGCTCGGGCAACCGCCGTGTGGACATGAACATGCTCATGGCCGCCGCCTACGCCAAGAGCGGGGATGCGGAGAGCATCAAGAACGCGCTGCAGACCTACAACAGCCTCTACACGTCGAACATGGGCAACGTGTCCGTCTCGGCCCCGGCCTGCAAGGCGATCATGGAGCTGCTCTGGGCGCGCAACACGCCGTCCTCGGGCGACCGCATGAGCGGCAACTTCCAGCCCTCGGATCGCTGGGTGGCCTGGAAGACGGGTGAGGACTACGTCCGCCTGCTCACCAACAGCGGTTTCCGCGAGAAGATGAACTCCGACGAGCGCGACCTCTTCAACCAGGTTGAGTCTCTCGTCAATCAGTACGGTCGCGACGCCGGCGTCGCGAGAGAGGATCGCGAGGCCAATGAGCACAAGAATCGCGTGAAGGGTTAATTTCAACAATTTGCAATACGGAACTACTATGAAAGCACTCGGTTTGATGGGTCTTGCTCTGGCCGCCTTCGGCAGCTTTGCCGGGGCGCAGGAGCCGGCGCAGAAGGAGACGACGCGCCTGAATGTTTCTTTCTTTGAGAACAAGCGCTGGAGGACGTATCCGGCGTCCGCGGCCAACGAGAAGGGCATCATCTTCGATGACCGCGGCACGCTCAAGCAGAAGCGCCTCAAGGCTCCCTACATTGTCCAGTCGCCGGCAGAGCTCAGCGACGCGCTCGACGACTACCGCAGCGGCAAGCTGTCCGACGCGCTCAAGAAGTGCGAGAAGCTGCGCAGCGAGTACGCCGCCTTCCGCGATGTGGACGGCAACCCGGCGATGCAGGCTGCGCTCTGCGAGCTGGACTGCGCGATGCGCCTTCAGGACTGGAAGCGCCTGCGCGACGTGGCGGAGAAAATTGCCCGCAAGATGTACGGCGATCCCGGCACCGAGCAGGGCATGGCTGCCCGCGTGGCGTATCAGGTGGCGGAGAGCATGCTCATGGAGGATGCGGCTCAGCTGGCGAAGCGCTATCAGGCTCTCAGCCGCCAGGTGGCGAAGTTTGCCGCGCTGGATTCGGAGGACGGCAAGGCGGACGCGATTCCGCTGCGCCCCTACGGCTGGTACTGCTACTGCCTCGGCCGCATGGCGGAGGAGCAGATTCCCGCGGCCGAGCGCAAGGGCAGCATCACGGATGCGAACCGCAAGATGGCCAACGAGGCCATTGACCGCCTCTGCCAGTTCGTGGCCTGCAGCCACGGCAGCGCGCCGGAGCTCGAGCTCGATGCGCTGCTGCGCGCCACGCACCTGCTCTATGCGATGCCGGGCGTGGCGGAGTTCGCCAACAGCCGCGAGGCGATGGGCCGCTTTGATGCGGCGCGCTGGGCAAAGGCCCCGACGGACTTCAAGGATGCCGTGGCTCTGGCTCACCTCGTGCTGACGGTCTACGACCCGGAGTGCAAGGACGAGATCGTCACGAAGCTCGCTCCCCGCTTCTTCAACGCCCGCGAGGCGGAGAAGAAGGACGCCGAGGAGAACGCCGGCTGACGACGCTCCGGCGGCCTCATCCGCGCGGTGCTGCGGGCGGGGGTGACCTTTCCCGTGCTCTCCGCCTGCCCGCGCGACCTGCGCCGCTCCTTTCCGGCTTTTGCTGCTGCATCGGCCTATGACGGACATGCTCGTACGCCTCTATGATCTGCCGGACGGCGCCCCGCTGCGCGCCGCCGCGGCGCAGCGCGGTGTCATCATCCGCCGCTGCAACCCCTACGAGGCACATATTCTGGAAGACTGGGTCGGCCGCAACTTCAGCCCGAAGTGGGTCAGCGAATGCCGCATCGCCATGGCGCACAGCCCTGTGGGCTGCGTTGTGGCCACACAAGAGAGGCGCATCGTCGGCTTCGCCTGCTTTGACGTCACGGCCCGCGGTTTCATCGGCCCGATGGGTGTCGGGGAAGAGCTGCGCGGCAGTGGCATCGGCCGCGCCCTGCTGGTGACGGCCGCCGAGCAGCTCCGCGCCCTCGGCTACGCCTACGCCATCATCGGCGGCGTCGGCCCCCGCGCCTTCTACGAGCGCTGTGTCGGCGCCGTGGCGATTCCGGGCTCGGACCCGGGCATCTACGCCGACTTGCTGCCGGACCCCGGGCGATGAGGGGGCGGCGGCACTTTTTTTCACCCGAACGACACTTTACCTTGACATCGCGGGGAAATCCTGCTAGCTTTCATACCACAGCTTATCACCTTTTTATGAAAAATTTCCTTTTCGTTCCCGCCTGCGCGATCGTAGCAGCCTGCGCGCTGACCTCCTGCCAGAAGGAGGAGAAATCCGTCGTGACACTGGCCAAGGAGCTGACGACCGAGCTGCGCACCGTCATTGATCACCCGACGGCCGAGGCCGCCGCCCCGCGCGTCAAGGTGCTCAACAAGCGCCTCATGGACGCGATGGCCCGCACCTGCACGCTCAACGAGAACGCCCTGCGCCGCAGCGTCGGCAAGGAGGGGCAGGAGGCTGCCGAACTGGTGACGGCGCTCGATGCGCTGGCCCGCGAGGTGGCCCGCGTGCGCGCCAGTCTGCCCGTGACCTCCTACGACGGCGAGGTGGATGAGGATCAGCTCGTCATGGCGGTGGGCGCGTCCACGACCGAGGGCAGCTACAAGGATGCCGATGCCACGCGCCGCGAGGCCGGCTCCAAGTACCTGCAGGAGGACGCGATTGACGACCACAAGGAGCCGCCGCCCTTTGCGGAGTGCTACGGTTCGGAGGCTCTCCGCGAGGCTCTCTCGTACACCGTCACGCCCGCGGATGTGCCCGTGATGCGCTTCGACAGCGCTGAGGATGTCGTGGCCGTGCCCGACAAGGCTCCCGTCAGCGAAGATCTGAGCAGCGTGGTTGCTGAAGGCGAAAGTGCCGACAAGCCTGCCGATGAGGGCGCGGATGACGCGGACAAGTCGGACGCCGACAGCTCGGATGAGCCGGCGGACTCCGGCGACTCTGACTCCGACGATGCCGACAGCGGCAGCTCGGAGAGCAGCGAGGATTCGAGCAGTGATGACTCCGGCTCCGATGACTCCAGCTCCGACGATTCGCTGGATATCGGCGACATCCCGCTGGATCTCGACATCTGATGGCCGCCCTCCACGGCTGAAAACCCTTGCAGCCGCAGCCCGCTCAACGCAGCGGTGCTGCGGCTCGCGCGTTTCAGGACCTTTTCCTCCCTCCCATGCCCCGCCTCCACTTCACCTGCGCCTATGACGGCAGCCACTTCCTCGGCTGGCAGAGCCAGCGTGGCAAGGGCACCGTGCAGGACTGCCTCGAAGACGCCTTCGCCGCCATTCTGAGAGGCCCGCTGCGCATCGCCGCGGCCGGGCGCACCGATGCGGGCGTGCACGCCCTCGCGCAGAGCTTCCATGCCGACATCCCCGAGAGCTGCCGCATGAGCCCCGAGAACTGGCAGGCGGCCCTCAACGCGCGGCTGCCGCAGGCCGTGCGCATCCTTGCCGTGCGGCGGGCGGAGCTTGGCTTTCACGCCCGCTTCAGCGCCGTGGGCAAATATTATGACTACCTCATCTGCCGGGCGCCGGTGCTCAGCCCCTTTCTGGCGGGCCGCGCCTGGCACCTGCCGCGGGCGGGCGAGACGGAGCGGCTCGCGGCAGCCCTGCGGCTCTATGAAGGCGAGCACGACTTCCGCCGCCTCTCCGCGCGCCGCGGCACCGAGCCCGCCGAGCCGCCGCCGGGCTACTACCACCGCCGCATCCTGAGCGCAGAGGTCTGCGAAGAGGGGGATTTGCTGCGCCTGCGCTTTCACGGCACCGGCTTCATGTACCGCATGGTGCGCCTGCTCGTCGGCACGGCCCAGCGCGTCGCCGCCGGCAAGATGAGCCTCGAGCAGCTCGGCGCCTACATGAGCGACATCCCCGGCGAGACCACGCGCTTCTGCGCCCCCGCCGACGGGCTCTACCTGCGCGCGGTTGAATATGCGCCGGCCGAGACTCCCGAGGAGACGACGGGCGGGCACGCACCGGGGCCCTGAGCAAGGCCGCCGGGAGGGAAAACGGCCCTTCGCTCCGGGCTGAGGGGTGGGCAAGACAAAACGCCCGCCGCTGCCGGGGCGGGCAGGGCGGGCGTGTCATCCGAACTCAGCGGAGGCGGCGAGACTTACTTCGCGTCGGCGGCCTTGTCGGGGCAGGGCTTGTCGCAGGACTTGCCTTCGCAAGGCTTGTCGCAGGGCTGCGCCTTGCAGGGCTTGTCACAGCAGGGCTTGGCCGCGTCCTTGGGGCAGGGAGCGCAGCAGGGAGCCTTGCCGGCCTTCGCGGGGCGGCAGCCGTGGGCCTTCTCCGCATAGTGCGCGGCCTTCTCGGCATCCGCCGTCACGCCCTTGCCGCGGGCGTACATCGAAGCCAGCGCCATGCAGGCCGCCCGGTGGCCCTTGTCCGCCGCCTTCTGAAGACCCGGCACAGCCGCGGCGTACAGCTTGTCCGCCGCCGCCGGGTCCGCCGGCGACGCTGTCGTGCCCGTCTCCGTCAGCCAGGCCAGCGTGTACTGCGCCAGCGGATCGCCGTTGGCCGCCGCCAGCGTGATCGTCTCCACGTTCAGCCAGTCCGCCGACGGGCAGCCGCCGGGGGCCTCGCCGGACTGAGCCTCCGGGGCGGCCGGAGCTGCGGCCTGCGGAGCCGGCTGAGCCGTGAGGTTGAGCGGAATATCCTTCTGCTCATCAGCGGCGCAGACCAGCGGCGCCGCCATCAGAGCAACCATCGTCATGAGTGTTGCAGTTTTCATAGATCCTCAGTGTGCCGCAGAAAAGGCCGATAGACAATCCAACTTTCCACCTGTTCCGCCCGCGGCGCCTCCGGCGGCTGTCCGGAGAACAAAAAGCACCGAAAACAGGTGAAAAAAGCATCAAATTTGAAAAAAATCGCAAATTCAGATAAATTAGAGTTGACGTGGCAGCGCAACACGTGTAAAATGCCCCTGCTTTCACGTCCCCTCACGGGGGCGACAGGGAGTTCATGCTTCTGTAGCTCAGGGGTAGAGCGCATCCTTGGTAAGGATGAGGTCGCGGGTTCAAATCCCGCCAGAAGCTTTCGACTCCGATGCAAGAATAGCAGCCCAAAACAACAATCCTAATATGGCCAAAGAATCATTCCAGCGCACCAAGCCCCACGTGAACGTGGGTACCATCGGTCACGTTGACCATGGTAAGACTTCCCTTACCGCTGCCATTACCAAAGTTCTTGCAGAGCAGGGTAAGGCAGAGTTCAAGGCTTACGACCAGATCGACGGCGCTCCCGAGGAGCGCGAGCGCGGTATCACCATTTCCACCGCTCACGTTGAGTACGAGACCGACAAGCGTCACTACGCTCACGTCGACTGCCCCGGCCACGCTGACTACGTCAAGAACATGATCACGGGTGCCGCTCAGATGGACGGCGCTATCCTCGTGGTCTCCGCCGCTGACGGCCCCATGCCGCAGACGCGTGAGCACATCCTGCTCGCTCGCCAGGTGGGTGTTCCCTACATCGTGGTGTACATGAACAAGATGGACCTCGCTGACCCCGAGCTCGCCGAGCTCGTCGAGATGGAGATCCGCGACCTTCTTTCCTCCTACGACTTCCCGGGCGACGAGATCCCGATCATCAAGGGTTCCGCCGTCAAGGCTCTCGAGGGCGACCCCGAGGCCAAGCAGAGCATCCTCGACCTCATGGACGCCGTCGACAGCTACATCCCGACCCCCGAGCGTCCGATCGACAAGCCCTTCCTCATGCCCGTTGAGGACGTGTTCTCCATCTCCGGCCGCGGCACCGTGGCTACCGGCCGTATCGAGCGCGGTATCATCAACAAGATGGACGAAGTTGAGATCGTCGGTATCCGCCCGACTCAGAAGACTGCTGTGACGGACATCGAGATGTTCCGCAAGCTGCTCGACAAGGGTGAGGCCGGTGACAACGTCGGCGTGCTCCTTCGCGGTATCAAGAAGGAAGACATCGTCCGCGGCCAGGTGCTTGCCAAGCCCGGTAGCGTGACCCCCCACACCACCTTCGACGCCGCCGTGTACGTGCTGACGAAGGAGGAAGGTGGCCGTCACACCCCGTTCTTCAACAACTATCGCCCGCAGTTCTACTTCCGCACGACGGACGTGACCGGCACGGTCAGCCTGCCCGAGGGTACGGAAATGGTGATGCCCGGCGATAACGTCACCATCGGCGTTGAGCTGATCACCCCCGTCGCCATGGAGGAAGGTATGCGCTTCGCTATCCGCGAAGGCGGCCGCACCGTGGGCGCCGGCAAGGTGGCCAAGATCAAGGCCTGATCCGCTTCCCGCAAGAATTGGGCTGCCATGAAAATGGAATGAGCCCTTGGTCATGGGGGATGCCCGGCCCAAAACCGGGCATCCCCTGAATGACCGAAACAGAGCAAGGTTATAGGGTATTAGCTCAATTGGTAGAGCAGCGGTCTCCAAAACCGCGTGTTGGGAGTTCGAGTCTCTCATACCCTGCCAGCCTTCCTCTTTTTTTTTCTCCTGATCACTCGTTGATCAACCCCGTCACCCCACACGAAGCAATGAGCAAGTTTTTCCGATCCATCTTCAACTCAATCTCCAACGTCAAGGCGGAGCTCAGGAAGTGCTCCTGGCCCTGGGAGAGCGACCCCAAAGTCAAGGGGTTCAAGAAGTATCGCGAGCTCTGGGGGTCGACGCTCATGGTGCTCGTCGCCATGGTGCTGCTGGGCGCCTACGTCGCCTTCTTTGATTTCGTCATGACGCGCGTCATCACCAGCGCCATCAATTTCCTCTCCTGAACGAACACCCATCCCCCTTCTATCCCAACCCACAGCAGATCGGCAACATGTCCCGCCAGTACGATCGCAAATCCTCCGGTGCACGCAGCGTCCCCGAGCCCCAAGACCAGTGGTACGTGCTCCACGTGCTCTCCAATAAAGAAAAGCGCACGCTTGACAACATCAAGCGCCTGATCGACGAAGACGAAGAAGTTCGCTCGCTCATCCAGAGTGAGCCCAAACTGTATATGGAGAAGATCGAGGAGGTGCGCAACGGCAAGAAGTACACCGTCGAGCGCAAGCTCTACCCCGGCTACATCTACCTGAACATCGCCCTGCGCCGCCCCGACAACACCCTGCACAACGACGCCTGGTACAAGATTCAGGCCGTCGACGGCGTGATCAGCTTTGCCTGCGGTCGCAACAAGGAGCCCCTGCCGATGCCGGCTCAGGACGTCCGCAACTTCCTCGAGGAGGTCCAGCGCCGCGAGGGTGTCGCCCGCCCGAAGATCGTCTACAACGTCAATGATATCGTCATCGTGCGCGACGGCGCCTTCAAGGATGAGCGCGGCGTCGTCGAAGAGGTGGATCCCGAGCGCGGCCGCCTGCGCGTCGGCGTGACGATGTTCGGCCGCAGCAACGCCCTCGACCTCGACTACACGCAGGTGCGCCACGCGGCCGACGACGAGCTCAACGGTTGAGTCGCTCCCCCGCTGAGACGCTCCCCTTCCCCCGGAAATTCCGCCGGAACCCTTCTCCGGGGCCGCATCACCCGCAAGGGCGGCGAGCCCCGGTCAACAACACAAACAAAACCATGGCAAAAGAAGTAGTTAAAGTCATCAAGCTGCAGATTCCTGCCGGCGCTGCGAATCCCTCGCCGCCCGTCGGTCCTGCACTCGGCCAGGCCGGTGTGAACATCATGGGCTTCTGCAAAGAGTTCAACGCCAAGACTCAGAAGCAGGCCGGTGACGTTCTCCCCGTCATCATCACCGTCTACAAGGACAAGTCCTTCGACTTCATCACCAAGCAGCCGCCCGCAGCCAACCTCCTCAAGAAGGCCGCCGGCATTCAGTCCGGCTCCGGCGAGCCGAACAAGAAGAAGGTTGCCAAGATCAGCAAGGAGAAGCTGATGGAAGTCGTCAACGCCAAGATGCCCGACCTCAACACGAAGGACCCCGAGGCAGCCGCCCGCATCATTGCCGGCCAGGCCCGCCAGATGGGTATCGAAGTGGAAGGCCTCTGAACACCCCCTTCTGCAGGAGGGAACCATTAACCCGAACGTACTGCTCACATTATGTCTACAAAACGCTCCAAGCGCTACAATGAGGCAGCGAAGCTGATTGCCCCCGGCAAGACCTACGCTGTTGAAGAGGCCGTGGAAGTCATGAAGAGCTTCCCTGCCCCCAAGTTTGACCCCACGGTCACTGTGTCGTTCCGCCTGACGGTGGATCCCCGCAAGTCGGACCAGATGGTGCGTGCCTCCGTCGCACTGCCCCACGGCACCGGCAAGAATGTTCGCGTCATCGTCTTCGCCCAGGGCGAGGCCGCCAAGGCCGCCCTTGAGGCCGGTGCCGAGAAGGTTGGCCTCGAGGATCTCATCAAGGAGATTCAGGACGGCTTCCTCGACTTCGACAGCGCAATCGCCACCCCGGACGCCATGGCCCAGGTGCGCAAGATTGCCCGCGTGCTCGGCCCGCGCGGCCTCATGCCGAACCCGAAGACCGGCACCGTCACCGACGACACCGCCAAGGCGGTTCGCGAGGTCAAGGCCGGCCGCGTCGAGTTCCGCGTTGACAAGAATGCCAACATCTCGGCTCCCGTCGGCAAGCTCTCCTTCGAGGTCGACAAGCTCGCGGAGAACGTTCGCAGCCTCATCAACGCCGTCGTCAAGGCTCGTCCGAGCGGCGCCAAGGGCGCTTACATCGCCGCCGTCACCATCGCCAGCTCGATGAATCCGGGCCTCCCGCTGAGCCCGGTCGAGTTCTCCAGGCAGTAACCTGAACCGCACACACGACTATGAGCGATCAAAAGAAATTCAATCCTGATAAGACTGTCATCATCGATGATCTGCAGGCCCGGGTGAACGCCTCTCCCTTCCTGCTCGTCATCGACTACACCGGCGTGACGGTGCCCGAGTTCACGCAGCTGCGCGCTTCTCTCTCGGCCGTCGGTGCCAAGTGCGTCGTCGCCAAGAACAGCTACATGGCCAAGGCCATCGCCGATGCCGGTCTGCCCGACATCTCGGAGGCCCTCAAGGGCCAGGCGGCCTACATCATGGGCGAGAGCGACGTGTGCGCCGCCGCCAAGGCCGTCAACACCTTCGCCAAGGCTTCGAAGAAGGCCGCCTACAAGGCCGGCATTCTCGACGGTGCGACGCTGAGCCCTGAGAAGATCACCGCCCTCGGCGATCTGCCCAGCCGCGAGGTGCTGCTCGCCACGCTGCTCGGCACGATCAATGCCGCCGGCTCGGCTCTGGCCCGCGTCATCCAGGCTTACGTGGACAAGGAAAACGGTGGCAGCGAGGAAACTCCCGCTGCCGAGTAAAAAAAGACTTGAACAGATGGCGGCGGTGTGGTACACCTGCGCCGCCGCCTGAAACCAATGAGGTTCTCTGTCGGCTCTCCGGCCGGTGAGAACTGAAATGGGTGGGGAGCCCCCACCCGCGACAAGAACCAAATACACACACATACTACAATGGCTGATCTCAATACTATCGCTGAGGAACTTGGCAAGCTTACGATCCTCGAAGCTGCTGAGCTTGTGAAGATGCTCGAGGAGAAGTGGGGCGTTTCCGCCGCCGCTCCCGTGGCTGCCGCCGCCGTGGCTGCCGCTCCTGCTGAAGCTGCTGAGGAGAAGACTGAGTTTGACGTCGAGCTCACTGAGGCCGGCGCCAACAAGATTGCCGTCATTAAGGCCGTCCGCACCGTCAAGCCGGGCCTCGGTCTTGCCGACGCCAAGAAGCTGGTCGAGAGCGCTCCCGCCGTCGTCGTCGAAGGTGCCTCCAAGGAGGACGCCGAGAAGGCCAAGGCCGAGCTCGAGAAGGCCGGCGCCAAGGTCACGGTCAAGTAAGGCATCGATTTTCGGAGTGCAGGGGGGGATTTTGTGTCCCCTCCTGCCTTCGCGTCCCCACACGGAAGGGTATTTGTTACGTCAACTTTTGCCGTTCCGCAATTATCAGGAAAAGTACAGAATCGACCCGGGGCTTCACGCCTACGGTGCTGCGTGAGGCTCCGGGTCGGTTTTATGGTACGGAAACCGAACCCCGCATCCGGAAGAGGGTGCACAACATTATCTCCGCCACTCCATGTCAAAGCCCAAGCAAGAGCGAATCAGTTTCGGCAAGATCAAGGAGGTCATTGACCCGCCCAACTTGATTGAGATTCAGACCAAATCCTATGAAGAATTCCTGCAGCGCTTCACCGAGCCTGATAAGCGGCTCAAGATGGGTCTTCAGGCCGTTCTCACCGAACACTTCCCGATAGAGAGTTACGACGGCCAGATTCGACTGGAGTACGAGTCCTACAGCATTTCGCCGCCCCGCATTTCCGACATTGCCGCCATTCGTTCCGGCGAGACCTACAGCGCCTCGCTCTACGTGAAGCTGCGCCTCAAGTGCGGCGATTATTCGGCGGATGAGGATGTGTACATGGGCGAGATCCCGATGATCACGGATCGCGGCACCTTCGTCATCAACGGTGCGGAGCGCGTGATCGTGGCGCAGCTGCATCGCTCGCCGGGCATCTGCTTCGAGAAGTCGCAGCACACGAACGGCAAGCCGCTCTACTCCTTCCGCATTATTCCGGATCGCGGCTCCTGGCTCGAGGTGCAGTTTGACACGAGCGACCTGATGTACGTCTTCCTCGATCGCCGCCGCCGCAGCCACAAGTTCCTCGCGACGACTTTCCTGCGCTATCTCGGCTACGAGACGGATCGCTCGATCGTCGAGCAGTTCTACACGATTCAGAAGCTCAAGCTGACGGACGTCGAGGGCAGCGAGCTGGAGTATCTCATTCCCTTCGAGGATATCAAGAGCGGCGATGACTCGGCCCGCAAGGCGACGATCATTGCCAAGGCCTACGAGCCGCTGAGCTTCGCGAGCATCAAGAAGATGGTGGAGCTGGGCATCACCGAGATTGAGGTGATCGACCAGCGCGAGGAGGAGACGCTCGTCAAGACGCTCAAGAAGGATCTCGCGCACGACCGCGAGAGCGCCCTCAAGGAGATTTTCCGCAAGTTCCGACCGGGTGATCCCGCCTCGGTGCAGCAGGCGGCGACGGCTCTCGATCGCCTCTTCAAGGAGGAGAAGAAGTATGACCTCACGCGCGTGGGTCGCTACAAGATCAACCAGAAGCTCGGCCTCGATGTGCCGGAGGACTGCCGCCTGATTCAGCCGATCGACTTCCTCGCGGCGATCAAGTATCTGCTGCGCCTGCGCCACGGCGAGGGGCAGGTCGACGATATCGACCACCTCGGCAACCGCCGCGTGCGCGCCGTCGGCGAGCTGATCGCCAACCAGTGCCGCGTCGGTCTCGCGCGCACGGAGCGTCTCGTCAAGGAGCGCATGACGCTCTGCGACACCTCGCGCAACGACATCACGCCCAGCAAGCTCATCAACCCGAAGGCTCTCAGCGCCGTGGTGCGCGACTTCTTCGGCCGCAGCCAGCTCTCCCAGTTCATGGATCAGATCAACCCGCTGGCCGAGCTCACGCACAAGCGCCGTCTCTCGGCTCTCGGCCCCGGTGGTCTGAACCGCGACCGCGCGGGCTTCGAGGTGCGAGACGTGCATCCCTCGCACTACGGCCGCATTTGCCCGATTGAGACGCCTGAAGGCCCGAACATCGGTCTGATCAACTCGCTGTGCACCTACGCCCGCATCGACGAGTACGGCTTCATCGAGACGCCGTTCCGCCGCGTGCGCCAGGTGGAGAAGAAGAATGAGCAGGGCGAGGTGATCGACACGGAGGTGATCGTCACCAACGAGGTTGTGTATCTGACGGCGGACAAGGAGGAGTATCATCTCATCGCTCAGGCGAACAACCCCATCGACCACGATGACGGCACAGGCCACTTCACGACGCCCCGCGTCACGGCTCGCGAGAACGGCGAGTTCATCGAGGTGGATCCGCGCCGCGTCGAGTACATGGACGTGTCGCCCAAGCAGATTATTTCGATTGCCGCCGGCCTCATTCCCTTCCTGGAGCACGACGACGCCAACCGAGCCCTCATGGGCGCGAACATGCAGCGCCAGGGCGTGCCGCTGATGGTGAATCAGGCGCCGCTCGTGGGCACGGGCATCGAGAAGAAGTGCGCGCTGGACAGCTGCGCGGTGGTCTGCGCCAAGGGTCCGGGCATTGTGGCTTCGGCGACGGCGGAGGTCATCGTGACGACGCCGGACGGCGAGCTGCCCGTTTCGTCGCAGACTTGGCTGAGCGACCCGGACAGCGTGAAGAGCGATCCCGACAAGGGTATTTACGTGTATCGCCTGCGCAAGTTCATGCGCTCGAATGCGTCGACCTGCATCAACCAGAAGCCGATTGTCTCTCGCGGCGATGTGATCAAGGCGGGCGATGTGCTGGCGGACGGTCCCTGCACGGACGGCGGCGAGCTGGCGCTGGGCCGCAACGTGCTGGTGGCTTACATGTCCTGGTACGGCTACAACTTCGAGGACGCCATCATCATTTCGGAGCGCCTGGTGCAGGAGGACGCCTACACGTCCATCCACATCGAGGAGTTCGAGGAGAAGGCCCGCGATACGAAGCTGGGGCCGGAGGAGATCACGCGCGATATTCCGAATGTCGGCGATGATGCCCTCAAGAATCTCGGCAGCGACGGCGTGGTGCGCATCGGCGCCGAGGTGAAGCCGGGCGATATTCTCGTCGGCAAGATCACGCCGAAGAGCGAGACGGATCTCGCGCCGGAGGAGCGCCTGCTGCGCGCGATCTTCGGTGAGAAGGCCGCTGATGTGAAGGATACGTCGCTGCGCGTGCCGCCGGGCACGACGGGTGTCGTGATGGATGTGCGCGTGGTGCGCTCGAATGCTCCGGGTACGGCCAATACGGACGTGGAGAAGGAGACGCAGAAGCAGCGCAAGAAGGTGGTGGCCGAGTACGAGCACGACAAGGACAACCTCATCGATCAGCTCACGAGCAAGCTCTCGGATCGCCTGCTCGGCGAGAAGATTCCGCTGGAGGTGACGCGCGCCGGTACGAGCGAGGTCATCATTCCCGCGAATCGCAAGATCACGAAGACGCTGCTGCGCAAGCTGGCGGTGTATCACGATCAGATCGAGATGAGCGAGAGCCCGGTTCGCAACCAGATTTTCGAGATTATCAACGCCTACGAGCCGCGCTTCAATGATCTGAATGAGGAGCGCGACCGCCGCCTCGACCAAATTGAGGCCGGTGCGGAGATGGATCCCGGTGTGGTGACGGAGGTGAAGGTCTACATCGCGACGAAGCGCAAGCTCGGCGTGGGTGACAAGATGGCCGGCCGCCACGGTAACAAGGGTGTGTGCTCGCGCGTGCTTCCGGTTGAGGATATGCCCTATCTGGAGGACGGTACGCCCGTTGACCTCATCCTCAACCCGCTGGGCGTGCCTTCGCGCATGAACGTTGGTCAGGTGCTCGAGGCTCACCTCGGCGTCGCGGCCAAGGCGCTGGGCTTCAAGGTGGCTACGCCGGTGTTCGACGGTATTGACGAGGCGCAGATCTGGGACTACATGAGCCAGGCCAAGAAGGTCGAGGGCTTCAGCTGGGTCGGCGACGGCAAGGACGGCACGGTGGCCGGCAAGAGCCGCCTGATCGATGGCCTGACGGGTGAGTACTTCCACTACCCGGTGGTGGTGGGCTACACCTACATGCTCAAGCTCAATCACCTCGTGGCGGACAAGGTGCACGCCCGCGCGGTGGGTACCTATTCGCTGGTGACGCAGCAGCCGCTGGGCGGCAAGGCCCAGCACGGCGGACAGCGCTTCGGTGAAATGGAAGTGTGGGCCATGGAGGCCTACGGTGCCGCTTACACGCTCCAGGAGCTGCTCACCGTCAAGTCTGACGATGTGCAGGGCCGCACGCGCATCTACGAGAACATCGTGCGCGGCGACAATTCGCTGGAGGCCGGAACGCCCGAGTCGTTCAACGTGCTCATCAAGGAGATGCAGTCTCTCTGCCTCAACGTGCAGCCGACGGAGAAGAAGGATCGCGAGAACGCGCCGCAGAATACGGACGACTTCTTCGAGCTGCTCGCTTCGGGCGAAGGTCTCGACGATGACGATGAGACGCCCTCTGACTACGACCTCGAATTCGATGAAGAGGCGGCGGAGGAGGCGGAGGATCGCCTGTCGGACGATGATGATGACGACGACGACCTGTAAACCTGTTCAGATGCCGCCCGCCCCCGCGGCGGGCGGCCCCCAACCCTCACCCCTTTCCCTTATCTATGTCTTTCATTGACCTTAACACAGAGAAGCCCAAAAACTTCGACCAGGTTTGCATCACCGTGGCCAGTCCGGAGGTTATCCTCGGCTGGTCGAGCGGCGAGGTCAAAAACCCTGAGACGATCAACTACCGCACCTTCAAGCCCGAGAAGGGCGGTCTGTTCTGCGAGCGCATTTTCGGCCCGACGCGCGATATGGAGTGCTCTTGCGGGCGCTACAAGCGCGCGAAGAACAAGGGTATGATCTGCGATCGCTGCGGCGTCGAGGTGACGTCGTCGCGCGTGCGCCGCGAGCGCATGGGCCACATTGAGCTGGCTGTGCCGGTGACGCACATCTGGTTCTTCAAGTGTGCGCCGAGCCGCATCGGCCTCATGCTCGATATGAGCGTCAAGAATCTCGAGCGCGTGATCTACTACCAGGACTACGTGGTGATCGATCCGCGCGATGTGGCCGGCTTTGAGCGCGGCCAGCTCCTCACCGAGGAGGAGTACGAGGATTTGCAGGATGAGTACGGCGACGATGCGCCCGAGGCGGATATGGGCGCGGCTGCTATTCAGCGCCTGCTCGCGACGATTGATCTGGACGCGCTCATCGATCAGCTGCGCCAGGAGATGGACAAGACGAACTCGAAGCAGAACAAGCGCAAGATCGCCAAGCGCCTGCAGCTGGCTCAGGGCTTCCGCAGCAGCGGCTGCAAGCCCGAGTGGATGGTGCTGACGATTCTGCCGGTGATTCCGCCGGATCTGCGCCCGCTCGTGCCGCTGCCCGGCGGCCGCTTCGCGACCTCTGACCTCAATGACCTCTACCGCCGCGTCATCAACCGCAACAACCGTCTCAAGGAGCTCTCGGCTCTTCAGACGCCGGAGGTGATCAAGCGCAATGAGAAGCGCATGCTGCAGGAGGCTGTGGACGCGCTCTTCGATAACGGCCGCCACGGCCGCCACGTGACGGGCGCCGGCAATCGCCCGCTGAAGTCTCTCTCGGATATGCTCAAGGGCAAGGGCGGCCGCTTCCGCCAGAACCTGCTCGGCAAGCGCGTGGACTACTCCGGCCGTTCGGTGATCGTGATCGGCCCGCACCTCAAGATGAACCAGTGCGGCCTGCCGAAGAAGATGGCGCTGACGCTTTTCGAGCCCTTCATCATCCACCGCCTCAAGGAGCTCGGCCACGTGCACACGGTTCGCTCGGCCAAGAAGATGATCGACCGCAAGGAGCCGATCGTGTGGGATATTCTCGAGGAGGTGACGAAGGGGCACCCCGTCTTCCTCAACCGTGCCCCAACGCTGCACCGCCTTTCGATTCAGGCTTTCGAGCCGGTGCTCATCGAGGGCTCGGCTATCCGCCTGCACCCGCTGGTCTGCACGGGTTACAACGCGGACTTCGACGGTGACCAGATGGCCGTGCACGTGCCGCTGAGCGTCGAGGCGCAGCTGGAGGCTCGCCTGCTCATGCTCGCGCCCAACAACATCTTCTCGCCGGCTTCCGGCAAGCCGATCAGCACGCCGACGCAGGATATCATTCTTGGCGCGTACTACCTGACGCATACCCGCGCGAAGGAGGTGAAGGAGAAGCAGGACAATCAGCACCTGCTGCCGCTCTTCGAGTCCATCGCGGAGGTGGAGTTCGCCATCGCGGCGCGCAAGATCGGCTACCACGAGTGGATCCGCCTCAAGAACCCGGACTACGGCAAGGAGGGCGAGGCTTTCGACAAGCTTTCCTTCAATCAGGAGAATGTGCACCGCAAGACGATCGTGACGACGGCCGGCCGCGTGCGCTTCAATGAGATTTGGCCGAATGAGATCGGCTACATCAACCGCAATGTGGGCAAGAAGCAGCTCGGCGAGATCATCTGGCGCTGCTACCAGGTCTGCGGCCAGCAGAAGACGGTGGAGACGCTCGATGCGCTGAAGTCTCTCGGCTACAAGGAGGCGACGCGCTCGGGCTGCTCGATCGGTATTGTGGACATGGTGGTGCCCGAGAACAAGAACAAGATGATCGCGGACGCCTACGAGCAGGTCGCCAAGGTGACCGAGCAGTACGAGGAGGGCCTCATCACGAACGGCGAGCGCTACGAAAAGGTGGTGAACATCTGGTCGTCGACGACGGACGCCATTCAGAAGGAGCTTTACACGAAGCTGGAGTACAACGGCGGTTCGGCCGTCGCGAGCCCGCTCTACATGATGGTGGACTCCGGCGCTCGAGGCAACAAGGCGCAGATTAAGCAGCTCTCGGGTATGCGTGGCCTCATGGCCAAGCCGTCCGGTGAGATTATTGAGCGCCCGATTACGTCGAACTTCCGCGAGGGCCTCTCGGTGCTCGAGTACTTCATTTCGACGCACGGCGCGCGCAAGGGTCTGGCTGATACGGCTCTGAAGACGGCTGACTCGGGTTACATGACCCGCAAGCTGGTGGATGTGGCGCAGGATGTGATCGTGCGCGATGAGGACTGCGGCACGGAGAACGGCATCGTGATGACGGCGATTTACGACGGCGACGATGAGATCGCCAGCCTCGCTTCCCGCATCTACGGCCGCGTGACCTGCGACGATATCTACGACCCGACGACGAAGAAGATCATCGTGGCGAAGAATGAGATCATCACGGATGAGGCGGCCAAGCAGATTGAGAAGGTGGGTATCGAGAAGGTGCGCGTGCGCTCCGTGCTGACCTGCGATCTGCCGAAGGGCTGCTGCGCGAAGTGCTACGGCCTCAACCTCGCTTCCGGCAAGCCCGTGAAGGTGGGCGAGGCGGTGGGCGTGATCGCGGCTCAGTCCATCGGCGAGCCCGGCACACAGCTGACGATGCGTACCTTCCACGTCGGCGGCACGGCTACGGCTGCGGCCAGCCGTCCGGAGTACGTCTCGAAGTCCGCTGGTCGCGTGATTTACGATGAAAACCTCCGCGATCGCTGCGTTGAGGATGAGAACGGCAACATGGTCGTGCTCTGCAAGAACGGCAGCGTGAAGATCTACGATGCGGAGGGCAAGGAGCTCGAGTCGTATCAGATGGCTATGGGTGCGGTGCTGCACGTCAAGGACGGCGAGCACATCGAGGCCAAGCAGCTGGTGGCTGAGTGGGATCCCTTCGCCATTCCGGTCATTGCGGAGGTGGGCGGTGTCGTGGAGTTCCAGGACATGATCGAGGGCATCACCTGCCGCACGGAGAGCGGGCACTCGGAGTCCGGCCGCGGTACGACGGTCATCATCGAGCACCGTCAGGATCTTGCTCCGCGCGTGATCGTGCACACGGGCAAGGGCGACAAGGACAAGCCGCGCGTCTACTCGATTCCGACGGGCGCTTACCTCGCGGTGACGGACAAGCAGAAGATTTCTGCCGGTACGTCGGTGGCCAAGACGCCCCGCAAGGTGCAGAAGACGAACGATATTACCGGTGGTCTGCCCCGCGTGGCCGAGCTCTTCGAGGCGCGTCGCCCGAAGGATGTCTGCACGCTGGCGGAGATGGACGGTATTGTGTCGATCGACGATGCGATGATCCGCGGCAAGAAGGTGGTGACGGTTTACCGCGACGCGGAGGCCAAGGAGGCGGCGGCGAAGAGCCGCAAGCGCTCGACGAAGCTCGAGGAGCGCGATGCGGCGGACGGCGCTATCTCGCACAAGCACCTCGTGCCCATGGATCGCCACATCATTGTGCACGACGGTGACTACGTGCATGCCGGCGAGCCGCTTTCCGACGGTTCGGAGGCTTCGGATGAGATTCTGCGCATCTGCGGCAAGGAGGCCCTGCAGGAGCACCTCGTCAACAAGGTGCAGCAGGTCTACCGCGTGCAGGGTGTGGAGATCAACGACAAGCACGTGGAGATTATCGTGTCGCAGATGCTGCGCAAGGTGCGCGTAAAGGATCCGGGCGATACGGGCCTGCTCTGGGATGATGAGGTCGATCGCACGAAGCTCGCCCGCATCAACAAGGAGACGATCGCGATGAACGGCCGCCCGGCGGATTACGAGCCCGTGCTCAATGGTATCACGAAGGCGGCGCTCAAGACGGAGTCCTTCATCTCGGCGGCGTCCTTCCAGGATACGACGCGCGTGCTGACGGAGGCGGCGAGCCTCGGCAAGGTGGACTTGCTGGAGGGCTTCAAGGAGAACGTGATTCTCGGCCATCTCATCCCGGCCGGCACGGGCTTCTCGCGCTACCGCAACATTGTCGTCGAGCCCGCTCCGGGCGCTGTCCCGATTCCCCGCGCGGTGCGCGAGATAGAGGAGGAGCCGGCGGCTGCCGATGATGCGATCTCGGTCGGCGCTGATGACTGATCTCGGCGCCTGAGGGAGGGTGCCGGCGCCATGCCGGCCTCCCGCCTCGCTTTTCGCGCTCGCTGCCGGCAGATGCCGCGCAGCGAGCGCTTTTTTCTGCCCGGGCGTCGCGGGGTGTTGGCGTTTCTCTGCATCCGGCTTCGGTGGCGGAGCAGGCAGCTCGTTGCTCACGCGGGGGAGGATTCCGAGGGGCTCTCCGGAATTGGCCCCCGCAGCACGCATTCGGCGACCGTCGGGGCGGTGGCGCGGGCAGCCGCAGGGGGAGCTCAGGGGCGGCGCGGGCGCAGGCTCAGCTCGACGGGGAGGCCGAGGCGGCAGGTGACCTGCAGGCGGCTTTCCGCGTCCCCGTGGGGGGTGATGGTCGCGCCGGGGGTGGGGGCGACGAGGCTCCAGCGGCCGCGGAGGATGAGGGTGTGCTGCACGGTTTCGCCCTCTTCGGTGACAAAGCGTCCGTGGCGCGGCAGGTGCAGGTTCGGGTCGGTGATGCTGAGGGTGAGCGAGCTGTCGCCTTCCGGGCGGGCGAGGACGATGAGGCCGGCGGGAAGCCGGCGGACGGGGCCCTGCGCGACCTCGCTCGCTTCAAAGGAGGCCAGGGCCCAGGTGTTCGTGGGGAGGTGCCGGGCCGCGTGCAGGGCGCTGCTCTGCTCGAGGATGGCGAAGGCGGGGCGCTCTGCTGCCTGCCGGAGGCTCCGGGCGTCGGGCTGTATGAGGATGACGTAGACGTAGCGGGCCTGCGAGGGGGCGGTGCCGTGGTGCAGCCAGGCCGTGCGGAAGCGGCCCTGTGTTTCGCGCTTGGTTTTGTTGTCCCGCGAGCTTTGGAGGCCGGAGGCCTCGCGGAGTTCCCCTTCGAGCACGCGGAAGTAGTTGCCCGTGCCGTCGGCAATCCAGCCTTCGGGCGCCTCGTCAGGGGCGGTGCAGGCGGTCTCGGCGCACTGAAAGAGGGTGGTTTCCGTGGGGTAGCGGCTGTTGCCGTTGCTGATGCCGGAGCCGAGGCAGAGGAGCTGCCCGCCGCAGCAGAAGACGGATTTGAGGGCCGTGAAGTCGGGGGTGAAGTTGCGCTCGTCGGCCTCGCGGAGGTGCAGGGCAAAGAGGCCGGCTCGGCCCTTCAGGGAGCCGGCGCCGGCGAAGCCCTGCGGGTTGTAGGCCATGAGGGTTGAGCTGCGCGGGCTTTCGAGGAGCTCGAGCGGCAGGTGAATGGTCGTGGTGCCGGGCACGCGGTTCCAGTCCCAGCCGGCTTCGACGAAGCCGCTGGCGGCCTGCGTGACGGGGCTGCCGCTGCCGAGGATGCAGAGGCTGCCGTAGCTCTGGTAGCGGCCGTAGCGGTTGTCGCGGGTGTAGATTTCGCTGCCCCAGGCGTCTTGGTTGAAGCCCTTCATGAGGGCCATGGCTTCGCCGACGCGGTAGACGCCGGCGGCGGCGTGGTTGTAGGCGAAGAAGCCCTCGGGGGCGCTCGGGCGGCGGGGGGACGACCGTGTGCGCGCGGTGCGGTCGGCGTTTGAGTCGCGGGCGGTGTCTGAGGCGCGGGCCGAGGCCGGGGGACGGGAAGAGGCCGTGGGACGGGCCGAGGCGGAGTCGCGACCGGGACGGCGGGTGGCAGGGGGCTCGGCGCTCAGGCGTTCGTAGTCGCCTTGCAGGCAGCGGGCGCTTTCGCCTTTCTCCAGCGCGGCGAGTCGGGCAAAGGCCTGCACGCAGCCGTCCGTCATGCGGTGGCGGAAGGGGTGGCGGCCCGAGAGGCCGAGCGGCCAGTCGCGCAGGTTGGCGCAGTTGCGCAGGGTTTCCAGTGCGCGGCGCAGCTGGGTGCGGGCGTCGGGGCTGAGGCCGTAGGCGGTGCCGGCGCAGAGTTCGGCGTAGTGGCCGACGGCGCTGAGGCCGTCGTTGGCGTAGGCGGGGTAAAAGCCGTCGTGGTGAAAGGTGGTGCCGTCTGCCTTGATGCCGCCCATGGTGCCGGGGGTGTTTTGCAGCGAGGCGTTGAGCCAGCGGGCGAGGCCGCGCAGCCAGCGCTCGCGCTCGTCGGCGCGGGGCTCCATCAGGGCGACCATGAGCCGCGGCAGCAGGAGGGTGTTCCAGCTGTCGCAGCGGTCGGCCCGGTCGGCGGCAGGCGGGCGCTTGACTTCGTGCAGGCCGGACCAGTAGCGGAGGGCGTCGAGAATGGGCCGGCGCGCGGGGTGGCGCTCGATTTCGTGCCGCATCAGCCAGGCGCTGCGGAAGATGTTGCGGGTGGCGTAGCCGTAGTGGTGGTTGGTGCCCATGCAGCTGCCGGCGGCGAATCCCTGGTCCAGCGCGTATTCCCAGAGCAGGAGGTACTGCTGCGCGGCTTCGCTGTCGCCGGCTGCGGCGGCGCTCGCCAGCAGCTTCATCAGTTCATCCAGATCGCGCCAGCTGAGGTCTCCCGCCGCCGGGTCGCACTCGTCGGCGCAGAGCAGCGGGGCGCCGCGAAAGCCTCCGCACTCCGGCGAGCGCTCGATGCCGAAGCGGCTCCAGAGCTGGACGCGCCGGGCTTCGTCCGCCGCCGTGTTCGTCGGAAGGCGCATGTCGCGGTCCAGCCGCGCTTCGAGGGTGCGCATGTCGCGGCGAGCGCGGTCGCTCGGGTCTTTCAGGGGGAGGTTCCATGTTTGCTGCTGCCAGCGCAGGAGCAGGCTCCAGTGCCCGAGGCGCAGGGGGGAGACGAGGGCGTTGTTCGGCACTTGCTCGTCAGGGGCGGTGCGCGGGTCGGCTTTCTCTTCGGGCAGGACGAGGCGGTCGAGCCAGAGTTCGCCGTCGCCGTCGGGGGCGGTGATGCGGCAGGTTTGGGGGAGGGCGCCCGAGAGCGGCGCCGTCTCGGAGGACTCGGAGGGCTCGGGGGGCTCGGGGGGCTCGGGGGTGCCGGGGCGGCTGTCGCTTTCGCGCATGCGGCGGAAGGACATCCAGCAGGCGCGCCAGCCCCGGTCCTGCAGCTTGTAGTCGAAGCCGGTCAGGACGCTTCCGTCGGGGGCGATGAAGTCGATGCGGAGGATGCCCGGGCGCGGTGTCGCGGCGGTGGGTGTCGCGGAGGCTGTGGAGGCGGAAGAGGCGGTGGACGTAGAGGGAGCGGGGGCTGTGGAGGCGGTGGGCTCGCTGTCCGGCGCGGCTTCGGCGGTGTCGCAGCGGCGCTCGCTTGACGGGGGCTCGGCGGCTTGGCCGTCTCGTCGGTGGCGGATCCACAGGCGCACGCCGCCGTGTTGACAGGCGCGGCGGCTCATGTGCTGCGGCGCGAGGCGGATGAGGAGGGTGTCGCCCGCGCGGTAGCGCCAGCGCAGGCTCTGCCGGCCGTCTTTGGCGCAGGCGCTGCTCAGGCTCAGTGAGCCCGGCGAGGAGCTGCTGAGGCCGTCGGGGAGTTCGCTCTGCTCAAAACTCAGGGTGGGTTGGGGTTGGGCGGCTTCGGTTGCATGCCCGACGAGCAGGGAGGCGGCGATGACTGCGGTGGTCGCGGCGGGGACGATGGGGGTGGTCAGAGCGACGAGTGCGGCTGCTCGGGCCATGATGCTGGAGCGCGGTGCTGTCACGCCTGCATTGTAGCATGCGGCTCGGTGCCTGACAAGCGAGGAGGGATACCCCTGCCGCGACCATGAGCAGGCGCTGTGCGGGGGGGGGCTGCGGCTGCGGGTGAGGTGTGCACGCGGGCTGGGGCTCGTCTGAGGGCGGAGTTGAGGCTGTTCGAGGAATCTCGGCGCTGTGAGGAGGGCTGTGCCGAGGCGGGGGGGCGGAGAGACGTGGCTGTCGGATGGACGGGGCGGGTGGAGCGGTGGGGGCGGGGGATGAGATGGGGCAGGCGGATGGCGCGGGGTCGCGACGAGGAGGTGTGACGAGGCGGCTTCGGAAGGGGAGTCCTGGCGTAGGGATTGTTTGGATTTTTTGGGGATGGGCCGCGGCCGCTTCGGCTTGACTTAGGGGCGCTTTACGGCATAATCGCCCTGCCCGAGACAAGGGGCAAGGATACACGATGAAAAAGACACTCCAAATCATGATGGTGGCAGCCTCGGCGCTGCTGGGTGCCGTTTCATGTGGCGGCGGTGGCGGCAATGGCGCGAGCACCCACGTTGCGGTGCAGCCGATCTCGCCGAGCGATTTCGCTCAGGGGAAGATGGGTTATACGATATGGGTCAATGGCGAGTCGTGTCTGCTGCGCGTGCAAGGCGGAAGCTCGACTGATACAACGGCGACGGTGACGAGCGGTATCTTTCGCCTCGACGATGACGAGGGTGGAGAGTATGCGTGCAAGATGACGTATCAGTTGAATGAGTCGATTGCCGCGTCTCCGACTCAGGCTGTGATCTCGATCGAGTTCAGCAGTTCCGATGCGATGAAGGAGGATGCGATCTTCAAGAAGTTCTGGGGGATTCCTGAAGGGAGCGAGATCAAGGACGGCGCTACGTACACTCTGACGCTTTCCTTCCGCGACGCGACGGTTATAGCCAAGAGCCCGGCGGGGGAAACGGTCGGCCGTTTTAAGGCGGAGCTGTTTACGTCGCCGGGCGGTGCTGACATCGATGCGCCGGGGGCCTGAGTTTCCGGGCTATTCCCCGGCTGAAGGTTTCAGCTATATGTCAAAAGGCTCCCCCGTTGTCGGGGGAGCCTTTTTGGGTTGCGTGCGGCGCTCCGGGATGAGCTCATCGCCGGTGCTGCCGCGGGTGTTCGCTGCCGCGTGGCTTCGGACCTGCCTCGGGTGGCCCGGTGCGGGCTTCTCGGGGCACTGTCGGGAGGCCGGGTGGCCCGGTGCGGGCTTCTCGGGGCACTGTCGGGAGGCCGGGTGGCCCGGTGCGGGCTTCTCGGGGCACTGTCGGGAGGCCGGGTGGCCCGGTGCGGGCTTCTCGGGGCACTGTCGGGAGGCGCGGCGGCGACGGATCAGAACTCGATGAAGCGCTCGGTCGGCACGTTGCAGAGGTGACACTTCGTGACGCCCTCGAGGCTGCCGAAGGTTTCGCCGCAGAGCGGGCAGACCCAGTATTTGGCCGGCAGGTTGAGCTTTTCGCCCGATTCGAGCTGGCGGATGGCTTCGGCGTAGAGGCGCGCGTGCGATTTCTCGGTCTCCATGGCCCAGGCGAAGCCGGTGCGGGCCTGGGTTTCGCCTTCGGCCTCGGCCTGAGCGATCATCGGCGGGTACATTTCGGTGAATTCGTAGACTTCACCGGCGCGGGCGGCCTTGAGGTTCTCGAGCGTGGTGCCGATCTTGATGTTGATTTCGTATTCGGGCACTTCGCCGCCGAGTTTGGCCAGGGCGCGCATGTGGTTGCCGGCATGGATGCGCTCGGCCTTGGAGGTGGCCTCGAAGAGTTTGGCGATTTGCGGGTAGCCTTCCTGCAGGGCCTTGCTGGCGTAGGCGGCATAGGTGGCGCAGGCGGTGCTTTCGCCGATGAGGGCGGTGCGGAGGTTTTCAATGGTGTTTGGCATAGGCCTCATTCTAGCACAGGGCGTTGGCTTGACAAGCGGATTGTGCGTTCCGCTGCCTGAAATTCGCTACCGGGTGGGGCTTGGGTCGGTGAGTGGCTTTCACGCCGGGGGGGACTCTGGCAGGGCAGGGGGAGGCTCGGGCGGAGCAGGGGGAGGCTCCGGCGAGGCAGGGGGAGGCTCCGGCGGGGCAGGGGGAGGCTCCGGCGAGGCTGGTGGGCGCTTTGTTGGGGGTGGGGCGCTGTGAGGATTGCGCCACGTGGCGGATTGGAGGCTTGACCGATCTGCCCGCGCTGTGCTAGCATGAGGGAGCTGCAAAGGCGGCTTCTCTGCGTCTATGTATATCAATCGTGAACTGTCGTGGCTGGAGTTCAATCAGCGCGTGCTGGATCAGGCTTGTCGAACGGATCTGCCGCTGCTTGAGCGCATCAAATTTTTGTCGATTACGGCGAGCAATCTCGATGAGTTTTTTCAGGTGCGCGTGGGCGGCCTGATGCTGTTGGAGCAGTCGGGCAAGCTGACGACGGATCCCGCCGGGCTGTCGCCGCACGAGCAGTTGGAGAAGATTCGCACGCGCGTGGCGAAGATGGTGCGCCAGCAGTACGCGCTGATGAATGAGGAGCTTTTGCCGCTGCTGCGCCGCGAGGGGCTGTCGCCTCTCTCGATGGGGGATCTGACGCCGGCGCAGTACACGACGCTGGAGCAGTTTTTCCACGATCAGGTGGCGCCGCTGCTCACGCCGCTGGCGATGGAGGTGGAGGTGCCGCCGACGCTGCCTTCGCTCAGTCTCATTGTGGCGTTGGAGCTTGCGCCCGCCGACGCTGCCGCGCCGCAGGCCGGGGCTTCGCGTTCTGCCGAGGCCGGCGCGGCTGAGGTGCCCGGGGCTGCTTCGTCTGCGGCGGAGTCCGCAGGGGCTGCGGGGGGCGTGAGCGGAGAGGGGCGCGTGGCGGCGGAGGGGGCGTCGAGCCGCTTTGTGGCGGTGCCGCTGCCGGAGCTGCTGCCGCGCCGCGTGCATTCGTCGGCGCTGGGCAAGGACGGCTATGTGATGCTGGAGGATTTGGTGATGGCTTTCATCGGCCGCTTGTTCCCGGGGGAGCGCGTGCTGCACAGCAGTCCCTTCCGCGTGACGCGCAACGGCGATATCGCGGTGGTGGAGGCGGAGGGTGGCAATTTTGCCCGCGAGATGGAGGAGGTGCTGGTGGCGCGCAAGTTCTCGGACTGCGTGCGCCTGGAGATGCCGGAGTCGACGCCGCCGGATTTCGCCCGCCGCATTGCGGCGGTGGCCGGGGCGGATGCGAGCGCGATGCAGGAGCGCGTTCCGGGCATGCTGCGCTTGGTGGACTGGGGCTCGATGGCGTTTGAGCCGGGCAATGATCACCTCAAGATTGAGACCTGGCTGCCGGTGTATCCGGCGTCGGTGGATCCGTCGCTGAGTATGTTTGAGAACATGGCGCAGGGGGATATCCTCATCAACAACCCCTATGAGAATTACGAGCCGGTGGTGCGCCTGGTGGAGGAGGCGGCGGAGGATCCGGATGTGCTGGTGATCAAGCAGGTGCTGTATCGCACGGCGCATCAGTCGCGCTTTATTGCGGCGCTCTGCCGCGCGGCGGAGAGCGGCAAGCAGGTGACGGTGCTGGTGGAGCTCAAGGCGCGCTTTGATGAGGGGCACAATTTGGTGCAGGCGGAGCGCTTGCAGCGCTCGGGCGTGCGCGTGGTGTACGGGGTGCGCGGCTTCAAGACGCATGCGAAGGTGCTGCTGATTGTGCGGCGCGAGAATGGTTCGCTGCGCCGCTACTGTCACTTCGGCACGGGGAATTACAATGAGAAGACGGCGCGCATTTACACGGATTTGTCGCTGCTGACGTGCCGCGAGGAGCTGGGGGCTGATGCGTCGCAGTTTTTCAATTCGGTGACGGGTCTGACGCGCCTGATGCAGTTCCGCCGCTTGTATGTGTCTCCGGCGATGATGAAGGCGCGTTTGCTGGAGCTGATTGAGGCGGAGACGTCACGCGCGGAGCGCGGTGAGCGCGCCGGGATTCGTGCGAAGATGAATTCGCTCAATGATGCGCAGATGATTCGCGCGCTGGATCGCGCGGCCTGCGCGGGGGTGGAGATTCGCCTGAATGTGCGCGGTATTTGCTGCTGGGCGCCTTCGTCGCCGCAGGCGCAGAAGCACACGCGCATTGTGAGTATCGTGGACCGCTATCTGGAGCATGCGCGCATTTTCCACTTCCACAACGGCGGCAATGCGCTGGTGTATATCGCGAGTGCGGACTGGATGAGCCGCAATCTCGATCGCCGCGTGGAGCTGATGATCCCGGTGCTCGATGCGGCGATTGCCCGCCGCGTCTGCGGTATTCTCGACGCCTGCTTCCGCGACAATACGCAGGCGTCGCTGATTCTGCCCGACGGTTCGTCGCGCCCGGTACCGCGCAACGGCAAGCCTTTCCGCATGCAGGAGTATCTGCACCGCCAAGCCTTGCAGCGGGCGCGCACGCGCCAGCAGGAGCGCCAGCGCACGCTGGTGCCGCACTTGCCCCGCGAGTCCGAGAAGCGGGACTGAGGCCGGGCGAGCGGCGGGCAGGGGTCTCTGTCGGTCGCTCGGCGGTCGTCGGTTGCTCGCGAGGTCACTCGGCGGGGGCTTCGCGGCTCTGCGCGCTTCGGCTCTGAGGGTCTGAGCGCGGTGCAGGACTGCGTGGGGGGGCGATGGCTGCCGACGTGTCTGCCGTCGGGCTGCCGCCGTTCACTCCGTGCCGCGGCTTTATTCCGGCAGCACGATGCCGCCTTGCCGGGCGAGGCGCCGCAGGGTCGGGGTGATGGTCAGGGCGGCGGTGCCGCCGAGGATCATGGGTGCGGGCGGGGCGCAGCGGCGCCCGAGCAGCAGGTTGCCCAGCCAGTTGAGCAGGCGGGCGAGGCGCAGGCGCCTCATGTAGGCCCCGGCGCGCTCGAGGCACTTGGCCGGGCCGTCGGGGTCTTCAACGGCGATGACGACGCCGTCGCAGACGACGGCGCTGTGGCCGATGCCGAGTTTCTCGATGGCCTCGGCGATGAAGCGCGCGTGCTCGGCGTCTCCGCGGACGTGTCCGGGCTCGCTGAGGCGGATGCCGCCCGGCGGCACGCGGCGCGCGTGCAGGGTGATGCCGTGCTGTTCGCAGAGGGCGAGCACGGCTTCGCGCTGAAAGATGATGGTGCGCCCGGCTTCGATGACGATGTGGTTGACTCGGGCGTCGATGCAGTTGCGGATGGTGCTCAGGCCGATGCAGGGCACGTCGAAGCGCAGGTCGTGCCCGGGCTTGGTCACTTTGCAGAGGGTGACGGGCTCGCGCCGGTGCCCGCCGGCTTGCAGGCATTCGTTGGTGCCCTTGAAGGCTTCGACGCACATGACGCGCTCGCCCTGCACGATGAGGCTCTGCCCGATGTCGAGCCGCGCAATCTCGCGCGCGAGTTCAAGGCCGTGGTCGGCCTCGCGCAGCTGGGCCTCCGTCGGTGCCGGCCCGGCGATGAGACCCTCGCCGGGCATGTTGTCCTCCATGAAGGTGGTCGCCGGCAGCACGCTGATGCCTCGGGCGTTGAGCTCGCGGCAGATGGTGCCGAAGATGGTGTGCGCGTTGCGGCGGTCGAGCTGCGCCAGCAGGCGCCGCGCGAGCTCGTCGGGCCACATGGTGTAGATCGAGGAGGGGCGGATCTGCCCCGCCATCATGAGGTGGTGCACCTCGTTCTCGCGCAGAAAGTCGCCGATGCGCGCCAGCGAGCCCACACGGAAGCTGCCGTAGACGTCGCAGAGCCCGGCCAGTCCTTTCTCGACGGAGCCCTTGATGCCGGCGACGACGACGCGCACGCCGGCGCGCCGCGCGCCCTCCAGCGCCAGCCTCGGGTATTCGCCGGCGCCGGCAATGATGCCCAGCGTGCGGATGCGGTCGGGGAGTTCAGCCATCGGTGTTGCAGGTGGGGGTGTTCGGGTTGGGGTGTGCGGACGCGGCTCGGAGTCGGCGCGGTCGTTGCTTGGGCGCGGCTCGGGAGCCGTCGCGGGGGACGCAGGAGTCTCGGCCCGACCGCGCCGCTGCGCGGGGCTCAGAGCTTGTCGGGGTGCTCGAGGAAGTAGGCGATGCGCTGCATGAGGCGGCCGATGTCGCCGCCGTCCACCACGCGGTGGTCGAAGGAGGCGACGATGCGCGCCTGCTCCACCGGGATGAAGCACTCGACCTCGTCGCTCCACACGGGCACCTTCTGCACCGCGCCCACGCCGAGAATCAGACTCTCGCTGGGCAGCGGCATGGGCGTGCCGTCCGTCAGCCCGAAGCCGCCGAAGTTCGTCACCGTGGCGATGCCGCCGCCGAGGTAGGCGTCATCGAGACGGCGCGAGCGCGCCTGCGCGACGATTTTGTTGTACTCGTCGACGAGTTCGTCGAGCGTGTACTCGTTGACGTTGCGCATCACCGGCACCATCACGCCGTCCGTCACCTGCACCGCCACGCCGAGGTCGATGCGCTTGGGCGTCAGAATGCGATCGCCGACCATGTAGCCCGCGCACTCCGGGAACTCCGCCAGCGCCAGCGCCAGCGCGCGCACGAAGTAGAGCGTGATGCCCGGCTTGCGGGGGTGGTGCTTGCGGTGCAGCATGACGGGCGCCATGTAGATCGGGCGCCCCGCGCTCGCAATCGGGCGGCGCCAGGTGCGCTGCATGCTGCTCGAGACGCTGCGGCGCATCGGCGAGGCCTTGCGCGACGGCCAGCCGTCCACGTAGTTGAGGAAGTGCTCGAAGTCGTCAATCGTGATGCGCCCGCCGGCTCCCGTGCCGCTGATGTAACCGAGATCGGCCTCCGTGATGCCCAGCTCGTCCATGCGCGCGCGGATGCGCGGCGAGAGGTAATGGGCCCCTCGCACCCCGAGGGGCACCGGCAGGCCTCGGCCCTCGGCCGCTGCCGCAGCAGCGCCGCCCGACGATTCGCGGTACTCGCCCTCGGTGCGGAAGTGCGCTCCCTCGGTGTCGCCGCCGCCGGCCGAGGTGGGGGCCGGAGCCGGCACCGCCGTGCCGGCGGCCTGCACCTGCTCGAGCGTCTGAGCGCCCGAGCGCTCCACCTCCTCCTCACTGGCCTCGATGATGCCCAGCACGCTGCCCACGGGAACCGTCTCGCCCTCGCTCACCGCGATGCTCTTCACGGTGCCGCCGCAGACGCAGGTGACGCCCATCACGGCCTTGTTCGTCTCTACTTCAAACACTTCCTGCTCGGCCGTCACCACATCCCCCGGGGCAACCAGCCGGTGCATGATGGTGGCTTCTGCAATGGACTCGCCCAACTGGGGCATCAAAATCGGTACTTCAGGCATGACTGAGAGATAAGGTGAGAGATCAGAGCGAAACAAGGTAGCGAACGGCCTCGGCAATGCGCTCGCTGCCGGGGCGGTGGGCCTTCCAGAGGTCCGGGTGGTAGGGAATCGGCGTGTCCTTCGAGCAGAGGCGCAGCGGAGGCGCATCGAGCAGGTGCAGACCCTCCGAGGCCACGCGCGCCACCACCTCGGCCGCCACGCCGCCCCAGGGGAAGTCTTCGCTGACGACGAGCAGGCGGCCCGTGCGCGCTACCGAGGCCAGAATCGTGTCGGTATCCATCGGCTTGACGCTGCGCAGATCCACCACCTCAATGCTGTAGCCGCTCGTCGCCTCCAGCAGATCCGCCGCCTTCAGCGCCTCGGGCACCATCGCCGAGAAGGCCACCACGCTCGCGTGCTCGCCCGGGCGCGCGATGCGCGCCTTGCCCACCGGCAGCGGGTCGGGCTCCAGCCAGCTCTCGGCCTTCAGCCAGCGGTAGAGGAACTTGTGCTCCATGAAGACGACCGGATCGGGAATGCACACCGCCTGCTTGAGCATGTAGTAGGCGTCGGCCACTGTTGCCGGCGTGAAGACGTGCAGCCCCGGGTAGTGCGCAAAGAGCGCTTCGAGGCTCTGGCTGTGGAAGGGGCCGCCGCCGGGCGTGCCGCCGCAGGGCATGCGCATCGTCAGGTTGATGGGAATGCCCGTGCGGTAAAAATGAGCCCCGGCGTTGTTGCCCATCTGGTTTTGCCCGATGGTGCCGAAGTCGGCAAACTGCATCTCGACAATCGGCTTCATGCCGCCCAGCGCCGCGCCCACGCCCAGCCCCACAATCGCGTCCTCGCTGATCGGCGCGTTGATGACGCGGCCGGGGAAACGCTCCGCCAGCCCCTTGGTCGCTTTGAAGGCGCCGCCGAAACTGCCGGCGATATCCTCGCCGAAGAGAAAGACCTGCGGGTCTTCCTCCAGCAGCTCGAGCATCGCCCGGTGAATCGCATCGATGTAGGTTACACTCATGGGTCGTATCAGAAAGGGTGGAGAAGAGGGGCGGAGAAGAGGGAAGGAAAGGGAATGAGGAAAGGAGAAAGGCGGAAAGCGTGTCGGAGGCGCCGGCGGCGCATCGTGCCGCGGGCCGGGCGCCGCGCAGGGGCCGGGTGAAAGCTCAGCGCCAGGGGCGCCACGAGGTCGCGTGCCAGTCCTCCGTCGCGGGATCGGGCGGCGGCTCCTTCTGGGCCTGCGCCACGAGGCGCTGCACCTCGTCCGTGCTGCGCGCGAGCAGATCCGCATCCTGCTGCTCCGTCAGCCAGCCGAGCGCCAGCAACTGGCGGCGCGCCACCGCGAGCGGATCGCGATCCGCATAGGCCGCCTTCAGCTCCGCGGGGATATAGGATGAGTCATCGTGCTCGCCGTGGCCGCACATGCGCAGCGTCGTCGCCACCACCCACTGCGGACCCTCGCCGCGGCGCGCCGCGGCAATCGCCCGCTGCATCACCTCGAGCGTCTGCATGAAATCCGTGCCGTCGCAGGCATGCGCCGCCATGCCGTAGCCGCGCCCGCGATCCTGAAGATCGCAGGCAAACTCCTCCGCATTCGGCGTCGAATACGCAAACTGATTATTGGACACCACCACCACCACCGGCAGCTTCTGCACCGCAATCAGGTTGCAGGCCTCGTGAAAAGCCCCCACCGAAGTTGTGCCGTCGCCGCAGCAGGCCACGCCCACCGCATCCGTCACGCCCTGCATGCGCTTGGCCATCATCATGCCGGCCACCACGGCCACCATCGCACCGAGGTGCGAAATCGGCGCCGGAGTCCCCTCCAGCGGGTGCCCCCAGTGCACATTGCCGTCGCGACCGCGCATGCAGCCCTCAACGCTGCCGAAATACGTGCGCGCACTCTCCAGAACACTGTCGCCCCAGGCACAGCGCCCGGCCTGCTCGCGGATGAAGGGCGCGTACACATCGTGCCCCTTGCGCAGAAAAACAGCCTCACAGGCCGCAATGGCCTCGTGCCCGCGACCCAGGAACACACCGCCGAACACCTTGCCCGCCTTGTACAGAGCCGATGCCTTGGTATCAAAAGCCCTCGCCATCACCATCGCCTCGTAGGCGCGGAGGGCGGCCTCCTTCATGTCAGTGCCTGTCACGTCTCGCATTCTACCCACTTTGCCCGCTCAAAGCAAGCGGAAACTGCGCGGCGGAAGCGCTGCCGACACGCTGTCGACACACTGCTGCGGCCGCAGCTCGACCAGCCTCGGTCCCGCTTTTGTCGCCGGATGCATCCGCCCGCATCCCTGCGGCCCCGGCTCGCCGAGTCGCGCGCTCGTCGCGGGAGAAAGCGGGGGAGGCCGCGAACGCCGACGCGGGGGAGTATATCACCGAAGCGTGCGGCGAAACCACCGTCCGAAGAGCAGGTGCTCTGCACCGCTCGCCGCCGCTGCTCGGCCCATGAAACGCACGCCGACGCCGCGTAACCTTGAAACGCTCGCCGCCGCCGTCCCTTGATCGCTCGGGCTCCTGCCTGCTCGGGCCGCAGACGCCCCCTGCGTCAGCACTGGCGCTCCGCGGACGCCCCTCCGGCAGACCCGCTCTCCGTCTTCCCCGCAGCCGGAGAATCCCCCGCAGGAGCCGCCGCCGGTGAATCCCCCGCCGGAGCCGCCGTTCGGGCATCCCCGGCTGCCGCGTTCGAGCCCTCCGCTCCCCGCGTTCGCCCTGCCTGTTCGCCGGCCGGGGAGGGAATGCGAAGCCCGTTGTGGCGGGGAATAAAGGCCCTCAGGCAGCGGAGCGCCGCGGCCGAGAAACCGCCGCTCTTCGGGCTGCCGCTGCTCTGCTCCGACTCAAAGATCGGCATGTACGACGGCAGCTCCCAGTTGAGGTACACCGCTGCCATGCGCGTCACGAACACCAGAAGCGTCCCCGTGATAAACGCCGCCGGATAACTGAAGCCCATCGCCTGCATCGCGATGAAGGCCACCGCCCCCACCAGCGCCGCCGCCGCATACAACTCGCCCGGGCGGAAGATGTAGGGCACATTGCCCGTCGCCAGATCGCGCAGCGCCCCGCCGGCCACCCCCGTGCAGACCCCCATGCTCACCGACACCACCCAAGGGCAGCCCAAATTGTTCGCCTTCGCCACCCCGATCAGCGTGAAAAAGGCCATCGAGAACGCATCCGCCACGCGAATCGTCCCCACCGGCGGAGGCACGAAGCGCGTGATGTAAAAGGTCGCCAGCGACGTGCCGAGCGCATAATAAAGATACTTCACCTCCGCCGCCGTCACCCAGTACACCGTAATCGGCGTGCCGTCCGCCCGGCACAGCCCCGTGAGCAGCAGATCGCGCAGCGTGCCCCCGCCCAGCGCAGCCACCGAGCCGCAGGTGATAATCCCCACGATATCCATGCGCACGCGGCAAGACGCCGTTGCCCCGCCGATCGCCGCCGCCACCGTGCCGAAAATCGCGCAGAACTGGAAAATCCAGTGCTGATCAAAGCTCGACACCGCGCTCTGCGCCGTCGCCATCATCGGGAGAATCGCATCCATCGCCGAGAACCATCAGAAACGATCACCGCCCCATCCTCAGACCCTGCAAGCGCACCCCGCGCAGCGCCGTGCCGCCGGAAGCAGCCCCTTGCGCCCGCCGCGAGCTCGCCCGGAGCCCCGCCCGCCTCAGCGCCCCAGTCTCATCATCAGCCAGAGCAGCAGCACCACCAGCAGCACCGGCCAGAGGAAATAGGCCATCGAGGCCAACACCAACACAAAGACGAGCAGCATCAACAGCGCCGAGAGCAGGCGCCAGAACCCCAGCTTGCGCACGAAGCGCCACAGCCAGCGCAGCAAGCTCGGGTTGCGCATCTCCTCCTCCTCCTCGCGCAGATCCACACTGCGCAGCGGCCGCCACGTTTGGCTCGAATCGCGGCGCACCCACGTATCGCCGTCGATCTCACCCTCCGAGCACAGGCGCAGAAGATCCTCCCCGCTCACGGGGCCGACCTTCTCCTCTCCGTTGTCGTAATAATAGCGGCGAGCCATCGCAGCAGAAAATCGAGGGAGAAAACGAACACTCAGGCATGCAGCGCCCGGCCGTCAGCCGCCAGCACCGCCTCGTGCAGCGCCTCGGAAAGCGTCGGGTGCGCATAAATCATCGCCTCCAGATCCGCATCCGTCAGCTCCGCATTCAGCGCCAGCTCCGGCGTCGCAATCAACTCCGTCGCCTGATCACCCACAATGTGCGCCCCGAGCAGCTCGCCGTTCTCGCGGCCGAAAAGCAGCTTCACGAAACCCTCCGTCTCGCCCGCCGCCACAGCCTTGCCGATCGCCTGAAACGAGAACTTGCCCACCTTGTAGTCCACACCCGCCTCCTTGAGCTCGCGCTCGCGCTTGCCCACACTCGCCACCTGCGGGTGGCAATAGGTGCAGCCCGGCACAAAGTGCGGCTGCAGCGGCGTGAACGAAGAGTCAAACATCCCCTCGACCGCCTGCAGAGCCTCATAACTCGCCGTGTGCGCCAGCATCACACCGCCAATGCAGTCACCCGCCGCGAACACCCCGGGAATACTCGTCTCATAGCGATCATTCACCTTGATGAACCCGCGATCCGTCAGCTCGAGACCGTGCGCCTCCGGCACCACCGGCACCACGCCGATAGCCACGAGGCACACATCAGCCGTCAGCTCCTGCACGCGGCCATTCTTGGCCGTAATCGAAGCCGTCACCGAATCGCCGTTGTCGCGCAGCGACTCCACCTTCGCGCCCGCCATGCAGGTGATCCCCTGCTTCTTGAACGCGCGCTCCATCGCCTGACTCACCTCATCATCCTCCTGCGGCAGAATGCGCGGCAGCGCCTCCACCAGCGTCACCTTCGTGCCGAAGCAGTGATACACATACGAAAGCTCCGTACCGATCGCGCCCGACCCGATCACCAGCATCGAATCCGGCCGCTGCTCGCGCACGAGAGCATCCTTGCTGCCGATAATCGTGCGCCCGTTGAAGGGGAAGGCCGGCACCTCGCGCGTGCGGGCACCCGTCGCCACGAGAATCTTGCTGCCCTCCAGCAGCGTCACGGAACCATCCGCCGCGCGCACCTCCACCTTGCCCGACGAAACAATGCGAGCCTCGCCGGCGAGACTCTCCACCTTGTTTTTCTTGAAGAGGAAGGCAATGCCGTTGCTGAGTCGCTCACTGACCTGGCGCGAGCGGGCGATGACCTGCTGCCAATTGGCGCGAAGACCGTCCACCTCAATGCCGAACTCCGCCGCGCGCTTCTCCAGCGTGTGATAGAGCTCCGCATTGCGCAGCAGCGCCTTCGTCGGAATGCAGCCCCAGTTCAGGCACACACCGCCCACGCGGTCGCGCTCCACACAAACCACGCGCTTGCCGAGCTGAGCCGCGCGAATCGCGCCGACGTAGCCGGCGGGGCCCCCGCCGATGACAATCAGATCATAACTCATGCCTGCATTGTAGCGCAAGCCCGCAGGCGACGCAACAGCAAAGCCCCGGTATGTCGCATTTTGCCGCACGCTTTCCGCACTCCCGCCGCGTGCCCGCCGTAGGGGACGCCGCCGCACGGGACTCTGCCGCTCTCCGACATCACCGAGCGCCGACATCTACCGAAATCCGCCTCCTCCCCACACCTGCCTCCCGCCGAAGCTCCCGTCCCCCTTCCTCCGAACTCAGCCGACAGCCGCCCCGCGCCCGTCGCCCGGTCATCTCATCCTGTGCCGTTCTCATCCTGTGCCGTCCGCGCCCGAAACTCCTCAGTCGGAGCCCCCCGCCGCCGGGAAATCCGCAAGAGTACGCAAGAGGACGCAAGACGCCCGCTGCCGAGGGCGCCCCCTCCGAGCGCTCCGAGATCAACGGCGCTCGGCGTGCACGCCCGACGCGAGAAGCACTCCCCTGCCTGTGAACCGTCCCGATCGGCCCCCGCCCGCGGAGAAGGCAGGCCGCCCGCATCAACGACCGCCGAGACCGCGATCCATCGAGCCCCCCTGCATCAAAATCCGTTTTGCAGGAGGGGAATTTTGAGATTGATTCCGGACGGGCGCGGTGTTACATTGACAGTCATGACCATGGGAGACCTCTTTCGCGCCGCCGTCTGGGCGCTGATGGCTCCAAGCTGCCTCGGCATGCAGCTCGGAGGCGCGAAAAGCCCTCTCCTCCCCTCCGGCGAAGAGCTCGTTCGAAACCACGCCGCCATCCCCGGCCGCCGCGCAGCACCGCAGGTCACCGTATCGCGGCCGAGCACGGCCTCTCGCGCCGCGCAGTGGAACCGCCTCGTCATCGAAGCCCTGAGGGACATCCACAGACACGGAGCCGGCGGCTACTCCGTCGAAGACCGGGCCATCGACGCGCTCATCGGAGCCTTCCGCTGGGACGCGAAGCGCCGGCGCCCGCACTTCGACCCCGCGGGCGCCCGCCCCTCCTTCTGCTCCGGCGCCGTGTACTGCGTCTTGCTCTCCGCCCTCATGAAGTGGGACGCCGCCCACCCCGCCCCCCGCATCAGCCCCGCGGCGTGGAAAGCCCTCCTCCCGCTGCGCGCGAAGGACGGCGTCCTGCCCTGGGGCTACGCCAACGCCAACGGCCCGGGCTTCGCCCTGCTCATCCGCGAACTCGGCGCCGGATACAGCTTCACCGACGCGCGCTACGCCCGACCGGGCGACGTCATGAAAATCTGGTGGAACGACGCCATCGGAGGCCGAGAGCGCGGGCACCTCGTCATCTTCATCAAAGCCACGGCCGACAGCCTGACCTTCTGGTCCTCCAACATGCCGACAGACCGCGCACGGGGCGGCTACGGCTTCAAAACCATCCCCCGGCGCGACGCCAAGCGCATCCTCTTCACCCGCATCACCAACCCCGCCGCCTTCAACCGCGCCCCGCGCATCACCCACAACCCCTGGCTGAGCTCCCTGCTCCACCAGCCCTCCACATGGGAAGAGTGCATCCTGCGCTGCGGCATCCGCACCGCCACCGGGCGCCCCCCGGCCCCCCGCCGCCCCTGAGCCCCGCCCCTTCGACCAGCCCCTGAGCCCCCGCCCTCCCCGCCTCAGAGCCGCCGGAGCCTCCGGAGAGCAGCCTGAGATGCCGGGCGCTGGGGCTGCCGAGGGAGGCTGCCGGAATGCGTCGTCCTGCCTCAGCATGAGGCCGCAGTAGCAGCCGCTCCGCGGGTCTGCGCGAGCTTCGCGCTCGGGGAAGAGCGATGTTTTTTTCTTGATGGAGGCCGATAGGTCTGCTAGGATTCGAGGTAAGCTTGTTCGGAGTCTCCGACCGAGCCGGCAGAATCCCAACAACACGCCATACCCATGAACAGGATCTTCAGCTTAACTTTTTTACTCTGCTGCATTCCCGGCCTGACGATGTGCGGTCGAGCCGAGCCGGGCAAGACCATGGAGCAGGCCGTGGAGACGGGCGATGCCGCCCTCCTCGCCCGACTTCTTGAAGACGGCGGCTCGGTCAAGGGGACACACCTCTTGTACGAGGCCGTCGAACGAGATGATTTAGCTTGTGTGAAGCTGCTGCTGGCCGCGGGGGCGGATCCGAATCAGTGCAACGGTCACCGGGCGTGCAGCTACCCCCTGCATGCGGCACGAAGCCCGGAGGTGGTGCGGGTGCTCCTTGAGGCCGGGGCGGATCTCGATGCCCCGGATGTCGAAAACGAGCCCCCGTTTTTGTCGGCCGTCGCCCATGCGGAGACCGAGCGGGTGCGGGCTTTTCTCGACGGCGGGGCGAACATCGAACAGCACAACAAGACGCGGGACGGCATGACGGCGCTGCACACGCTCACGTGGGGCATGGCGCCCGTGAGCGGCTACCTAGGCGACCCGCACGAGTGTCTGCGTGAGTTGCTGAAGCGGGGCGCTGATCCCAACTCCCGCGAGAAGTTCGGCAACACTCCCCTGCATTTCGCCGCGATGGGGGGTGACACCGAGGCCGCTCGCGCGCTGCTGGAGGCCGGCGCGGATGTGAGCGCCGTGAATCAAGACGGCAGCACGCCGCTGCATTGGATAGGCGAGGAGTACGTACCCTCCGAGCCGGAAGATAAGCGGAAGCTGGTGGAGCTGCTGTTGGCGGCGGGCGCTGACCCGAACGCTCAGGATGCGGAGGGCAACACCCCTCTGCACATGGTCGCCCGGATTCCGAGCCTTCGCGATGCCGCGCAGGTTCTGCTGGAGGCAGGCGCGGATCCGACCATCAGGAACAAGGCCGGTCAAAGTCCGCAGGATATCGCGAAGCAGGCGAAGCCGTGAGCGGGTCTGCTCGCGGCTATGCGCGGCGGTGCCCTGCGCTTTTTCGTGCAGGTGTCGGGAAGGTGACGGGGTTCCTCGGCTCGCTGTTACTGAGGAGGCGGGGAAGCGTGGACTTTTTTTCTTGAATGCCCGGCTGTCTGTGGTAGAGTAATGAGCGTATGAAGCTCTCTGTGTTTTCTCGGCGCGCCGCCGGCTTTACGATGATTGAACTCTTGGTGGTGATCGCCATTATTGTGGTTCTCGGTGCGACGGCTTTTGTCGTGGTGTCGCGGGCCATGGGCTCCAGCGATCTGGCCAAGTGCCGCGAGCATGTGGAGCAGCTCGGCCGCCTCGGGTTGGTTTACAAGGATGAGCGCTTCAATTACGGACGCCTGCCGACGAGCGGCATGGATGACAAGGAGAAGACGGAGCTGCTCGATGAGTCGGAGGGCTGGTGGGTTGCGCTGGCGCAGAAGAGCGATGACTATATGCTGCCGGCCGCGGAGGGCGAGCCGATGAAGGTGAGCGTGATTTTCCACTGCCCGGCCGATGAGCGCGCGAAGGTGGCGGATCCGATGTTTGAGGCGACGCCGGAGACGGTGTCCTATGTGTCGTGGTCCGATGCGTCCCGCTACGCGAGCGATGCGGAGGACGAGGATGCGGAGGTGAATCCCAACGCGCCGATTCGCACGGCGCGCCGCAGTGATTTGGCGGGGATGCCCTGGCTGTCGGACGGTGAGCCGGTGCGCGGGCAGAGTGTGACGGATTTTGAGTCCTTCAAGCGCATGGTGGCGCCGGCGGCGACGCGCCACGACAACAAGATTGTGGTGCTGTATGCGGATTTGAGCGTGAAGGCCGTGGATGTGTCGGACATTGATGATCCGCAGGGCGCGGCGAAGATTTACCGCGAGATGGCGCCGTCGATGCCCGATGCGGCGGATGCCGGCAAGGTTTCCGACGAGGGCAAGAGGCGCGCGGGCGGCAAGAAGCCGTCGCGCAAGCCGCGGGCTTCTCGCGATGAGGAGTGATGCGGGGTGACGAGGGGTGGTGAGATGCCGCTTCCGCTGGCCAGGGAGTGTTTGCCGCTGCTGGAGGGGGGGCGCGTGCTGCTGGGGCTCAGCGGCGGGCGCGATTCGGTGGCGCTGCTGCATGTGCTGGCGGAGCTCGGGGTTGATCTGTGCGCCTGCCACGTGAACCACGGGATTCGCGGGGCGGAGGCGGATGCGGATGCGGCGTTTTGTGCCGAGCTGTGTGCGCGGCTCGGGGTGCCTTTTTATTGTGAGTCGGCGGATGTGCCGGCGCTGGCGCGGCGCTGCCGCGTGTCGCTGGAGACGGCGGGGCGCGCGGTGCGTCGCCGCGTGCTGGCCGAGCAGGCTCGGGCGCGGGGCTGCGCGTCGGTGGCGCTGGCGCACCACGCGGATGATCAGGCGGAGACGGCGCTGTTTCGCCTGGCGCGCGGGTCGGCCGGCTGGCGGGGGATGCTGTTGCTGCGGCGCGAGCGCGGGCTGTGGTGGCTGCGCCCGCTGCTGGGCTGCCGCCGCGCGGAGCTGACGGCCTGGCTCACGGCTCGCGGCCTGAGGGGGCGCGAGGATGCGACGAATGCTCAGGATGATGCGGCGCGCAACCGCCTGCGCCACGATGTGCTGCCGCGGCTCAGCGCGGCGCTGGGGCGCGATGCGGTGCCGCTGATTGCGCGCAGCGCGCGCTTGCAGGCGGAGGGGGCTCAGGCGCTGGCGGAGGCGCTGGCGGCCCTGCCGCTCGAGGATCCGCAGGGGCGCCTCTATTTGCCCTTTCTGGCGGGGCGCTCGGTCGCTTTCCGCAAGGCGGTGCTGCACGATTACGTGACGCGCCGCGGCGTGCCCGAGGTGTCGGAGAAGATGGTGCTGGCGCTCGAGGCGATGCTGGATCCGCAGGCGCAGGCTCATGCGCTCTGCCTGCCGGGGGGATGGACGGCGCGCCGCCGCCACCGCCGCCTGGAGCTGCTGCCGCCCGCCGGGGCGCTCGCGGTCGGCTCTGAGGATGATGGGCTCCGAGAGCCGAGAGACCTGTCCGGGGCAGAGTTTCCCGAGGCGGATGGGCAGGAGGCGCCGGGCTCTGAGCGCGGGTCGTGGGGCTCTCGGCGGCCGGGTGGCGCTGCCTGAGGGCGGGTGCCGCCGGATGTTGTTGAGCGGCCCGCGGAGCTGAGGTCCGCGCTTTGGTGCTCTTCGAGGGGGGGTGGCCTGCGGTGCTGTGGCCTGTGGACTGTGGACTGTGGCCGCTGTGCTGTCCATCGCTCACGCGGTGGCGCTACTCCGGGGTCGGCCTGTGGGGCTGTGCGTCCCGCCGTGGCGCCACCGCGGGGTCGGCGGCGACGGCGTGTGCGGCTCGGCCCGCTGGGGCCCGGTGGTTCTCCGGTCAGGGCTGCGGTGATTCGGTTCGGGGCGGGGCTGAAGCGACTCGGTTCGGATCAGGGCCGCGGCGGGGCAGGGCTGTTGCTCGGGCTGTGCAGGAGGGCTTCTTCGGCGAGGAGTCGGCAGGCGCGCAGGTCGAGCTTGCCGGTGGGCAGCAGGGGGATTTCCTCTACCGGCACGATGTGGCGCGGTACCCAGAGGTTGGGCAGTTTCTGCTCGCTGAGGCTGCTGCGAAGTTCGGCGAGTCGTTGTTTCTCTTCGGAGCTGCGCTGGTGCTCGGGCAGGGCGGAGAGCAGGACGAGGGCTTCTCCCTTCTGCGCGTCCGGGATGCCGGTGACGGCGAGGCGTATGCCGTCTTCGCTCGAGAGGTTGAGGATGCGCGCGATGGCTTGTTCGACGACTTCGTGCGGCACCATTTCACCGCCGATTTTGGAGAAGCGGGCGAGTCGCCCGCCGAGGGTGATGAAGCCGTTGAGGTCGAGGCTGCCGATGTCGCCGGTTTTGTACCAGCCGTCGCGGATGATTTCGGCGTTGAGCTCGGGGCGCCCGATGTAACCGGTGAAGATGTTGGCGCCCTTCAGCCAGATCATGCCCTGTTCGGTGAGGGGGAGGCGGCGGGTGTCGTCATCGGTGTCGGTGATGCGCACGGCGATGCCGGGCAGGGGGGCGCCGACGCTGCCGGCGACGCGGCCGGGGATGTAATAGCGGCAGTTGTCGGTGGGCGGTACGTCGGGGAGGTTGACGGAGCAGACGGGGCTGGCTTCGGTGAGGCCGTAGCCTTCGAGCAGTTCCAGATGGAAGCGTTCGCGGTATTCGGCGGCGAGCTCGGGTTGGAGTTTTTCGGCGCCGACGATGAATTGGCGCACGCTTGCGAAGCTGTCGGGCTTGGCGCGGCGCAGCATGGCGCGGGCGAAGGTGGGGGTGGCGCAGAGGAGGGTGAGCCGGTGGCGGCGGACGAGTTCGCAGAGGGCGCGCGCGTCGGTGGGGTTCGGGTGCGTGCACATGGGGTGCCCGGTGAGCAGGGGCAGCAGCATGGTGACGGTGAGGCCGAAGCTGTGGAAGACGGGCAGGCTGCAGAGGAAGCGTGAGTCGCTCAGGTCGAGTCGCGAGGCGCTCTGCGCGACGTTGGCGAGCAGCATGCGGTGGGTGAGGGTGACGCCTTTGGGTTCGCCGGAGGAGCCGCTGGTGAAGAGGATGACGGCTTCGTCACGGTCGCGCCGTTGCCCGGCTCGGCTCAGGCGGCAGAGCAGCCCGGCGGGGGCGCTGCGCGCGAGCAGGATGCTGCCGATGAGGGCTGCTTTGCCGAGGTCGGCGATGAGGGCTTCGAGGAAGATGAGGTTTGATTCTTCGGGCCAGGGGAAGTCGGGGAGTTTGGCGCGGAAGGCGCGTGCGGTGATATAGCGGCGCAGCTCGGCCTGCCTCACGGCGCTGGCGAAGGCGGCGTGGGAGGAGGCGTAGTTGAGCATGACGGGGGTGATGCCAGCGAGCAGGCAGCCGAGGGTGGCGATGACGGTGCCGGCGCTCGGGGGCAGCAGCAGGCCGAGGCGTTTTTCTCCCGGGTAGTCGCGCTTGAGTCGCCGCGCGAGGAGGAGGGCGACGCCGAGGGCTTTGGCGAAGCTGACGCGGCTGCCGGTCATGCCGTCGATGATGGGGGTGTCGGGGTGGCGGCGCATGGAGCGCACGAGCTGTTCGGTCAGTGAGCCGCTCAGCCAGCTTTGTTCGCTGAAGAGCTCAGCGCTCTGCTCCATCCAGGCGGCCAGCAGGCGAGCACCGGTCTGCGGGCCGGGGCTGAGCCTGGGCATGATGCGGAGTTGCTGGTGCAGGGTGCTGTCGCGGTCGCTGTAGAGGGGGGCGGCGCTCTCGCCGTAGTAGCCGAGGAATACGGGTATCGGGGCGATGTGGACGCTGCCGAGGTGCTGCAGGAAGGGGGAGGGGACGTTGCTGAGGGTGCCGATGAGGCGCGCGGCGTCGCCGGGCAGGAAGATGAGGCTGCGCTCGGCGCTCAGCTCGCCGAGCATGAGTTCGCGCATGTCTCGCGGGGTGGTTTGCCGGAGGTCAAAGCGCAGGAGACGCCCGCCGAGCTCTTGCACCAGCTCTTCCAGATGGTCGGCCGGCGGGAAGTGGATGTCGACGAGGTAGCTGACTCGGCCGCCGAGCAGTTCGTGCAGGCAGCGGAGGGCCTGCGGGCTCAGGCGGTTGGGCATGTAAAAGCCGGGTGTGGCGAGGTTTTCTCGCCCGCGGATGGTGAGCCTGGTCATGAGGCGCGGGTGTTGGGGTGTGGGCTTGTGCGGGGGGGGGGCGGAGGCAACGCGGGGGAGCCGTGCATGCACGGCTCCCCCGCAGCAGCAGAGTTCAGATGCGATGCGGATCAGAAGCGATAGGTGCAGCTGATGCCGGCGACGAGGCCGAAGTTGCGGAAGGGCCGGTTGTTCGGGTCGCCGCTGAAGCGGGCGTACTCGGAGACCTTGTTGGCCTTGATGGCGGCACGGCCGAGCCAGTTGAGGCTGAGGCTGGGCGTGATGATGAAGTTCTCGTTGACGAAATACGGCACCATGAACTTCACCCAGTAGGCTTGTCCACCGTTGGAGCAGGCAAAGTAACGGCTCTCAAAGTAGTCGGCGGTGGCCGAGAGACCAAGCTCCACAATGCCCGCGAGGCGCGGGTTTTCAGCCGTGCCGAGAATGGGGGCCTTGAAGCGCATCTTCGGCTCAAACCACCAGCCCGTGATGCCCTGGCAGCTGAAGCGCACGGCGCACTCGGCCTCAAACCACGGGGCGCTGCTGGGCGTCCACATCGGCTTGATGAAGAATTCGTTGACGCAGGAGGCGCCCTGATCGCGGTAGTGCTTGGCCATCACGCCGAGCAGACCGCCGTGGATGAAGTCGTGGCCGAAGGAGACGCGCCACTCCTTCTCGCGGTAGGTGAGGGCGGTGACGACGGCAAACTCGTTTTCGATGTTCGCCTCATTGATGGGGCCGCGCATGCCGAAGTAGCCGTAGATGGGCGCGAATTCAGGGTTGCCGTAGAGGGTGTGGCCGGAGCTCACCATGGTGTAGGCGAGCGTGCTGTCGACGGACCACTTCTCGTTGAGCTTGTAGTTGAGCTGCAGGGCGGCGAACTCGCTGCTGTCACCCTCGGCGACGGAGTGCGAGATGACAATGCCGCGCCCGATGTAGTTCGTGTTATATCCGACGCTGAGCGAGCCGCTCAGCGGGCAGGCATCCGGGCTGTCTGCCTGAGCCTCCGTGCTGCTGACGGTGGCGTCCTTGGTGGTGGTGTCCAGTGTCGGCGCTGTTGCGTCGGCCAGAGAGATGGCCGGAGCCGCCAGAGCCATGAGGGCTGCCAGTAGCGTGTTGCGAATCATAGTAACGTGTTGTTGTGTGACTGGCTAACAGTTTCTCTCTCCGAGAGAGATGCTTGAGCCGGCTCTAGTTTACCTGATAGTTTGAGTCAAGTCAAGCTTTGCTGTGAAGAAAACGCCACAGGGCGGGAAATCTCCGTGCTCCATTGCCGTCCAATCGCCGGATCCCCTGGCTCTCCTGGTTCAGCGCTCCCCGCGGTCTCTGCGGTCTTTGCGATGCCGGCGCGGCGTCCCGCAAGTGCAAAAAAAACGCGCTCGCAGAGCGAGCGCGTTTCGTGAAGTATCGTGTGAGGGTAAACCCTCAGAGAACTTACTTCTTGTCAGAGATCGTCTGAACGGGCTGAGGAGCGGGGGGGACGACAGCGTCACCACCCTGCTGCTGCTGCTGCTGCTGGCAGGAAACAAGAGCGGCGGCGGCCACCATGAGAACAGCGATAGTCTTCATAATTATCTTTCTTAGGTTTGTTGTTTAGTGTGCGGGCCCCCCGATTGGGGGCTCGCAACGAGGTCAGTATACTCATTCCGCATCGAATTGCAAGTCCAAAATGGCAAAAAAATGCCTGTTGCCTGAAAAATTATCGGGGAAAAGCGAGCGGTATGCTTTTTAGGGTGCCGGGCATCGGCTTTCCCTGCGTCCGGCGGGTTTCCGTGCGGCAGGCCGCGGGGACGGATGAAAAAAAGTCGGTTTTTCAAAAATTCGGCTTGACATGCTGTGTGATAGGCGTACAATGCCCGCGCCTGAATGGGCATTATTCTAGCACAGAAAGGACTCTTACTATGATGAAAATGATTGTGGTTGCTCTCGGTATGGCGGTGATGACCGCTACGGCCAACACACTGCCGCCGACTCCTGAGCAGGCTGTCGCCGTCGTTCAGGACTGAGCGATGGTTCTCCGTTGATGCTTCCCCGAGGGTGAAGCATCCCGCAGGGCAGCTTCGGCTGCTTCATTCCGCCGCGAGGCGGCTTTTTTGTTCCCTCCCCACCGAGGGGAGTTTCTTTCAGCCACGAATAGACTGACGCAGCCGTGCCTCCGTTGATCGGAGGTGCGGCTGCGTTGCGTTCGGGCTTCCTGCTCGCTCGGCCGGGGTGTTGGCGGGAGTCGCGCGGAGGGGGTGCGAGCTGAGCTGGGGAGTGAATGCGTGAGGCTGAGGCGCCCTGTCAAAGAAGCCCGGCGAAGCGCGGGGCTCCGCCGGGCTGATTTCGAGGCTCTTTCGAGGTCCGCCGGGGTGAGCGGCCTCGGGCGCCGGGATCACTTGCTGATGATTTCCTTGTTCTCGGAGAGACCGTAGGTCTGCGGCTCGTACATCAGCTGGGCCTCCGCCGGCGGGGCCATGCTGCGCCCGGCGCGCTTCACGCGGGCGTAATAGCGCATGTTGAGCAGGTCGCGGCCCGCCCAGCGGGTGCAGAAGCCGCGCACGCGCTCCGGCAGGTATTCCCGGTGGTCGAACCACAGGCTCCAGGGCAGGGGCTCGAGCCCGGCGGCCTGGCTCGGGATGTTCGGGTTGATGGCCTCCATGCACGCGGGCAGGTAGTCCTCCAGCACGAAGTACTCGAGCTCATCGGCCACCTTGGCGCAGGTCAGCGTGACGCGCACGACGTCGCCGACGGCGAATTCGGTCGCGGGCCGCCAGACGCCGTCAGCGCCCTTTTTCTCGTAGAGGCGGGTGATTTGCAGCCCCTTTTCGGTGAGGCCGGGGTAGTCGCGCGTCTCGGGCAGGGCCTTGACCTTGACGGTGACGTAGACGGGGCCCTCGAGGGAGCTGAGGGTGGTGCTGATGTCACTCAGGCTCTTGCCCGTGCTCTCGGGGGTGATGCCCGTGGCGCCGTTGCCGAGGGTGAGCTCTTGCCCGTTGCCGAGCTTCAGGCGCGAGGGGGCGTTGCTCTCCGGCTCCAGACGCAGGTACTCGGCCAGCGCGATGAGCGTCCAGCTGCTCTGCCAGGTGGTGTTGTGGCGGTAGTCGTGCCCGCGTGAGCGCATCCAGCGCAGGAAGGCGCTGTGGCGCCCGGCGGGGTCGCGGCGCAGCTCGGCGATGAAGCTCAGGTCGGGCAGGGCGCGGTTGCGCCAGCCGACGGCGGGCTCGTCGGGCTTGTAGCCGGCGGCTTCGCTGATGGCGCTCTCGATGAGCTTGTCATCGCCGAGGCAGCGGCCGATGGAGTAGCGGTTCAGCGCGTTGAAGCGGCGCATTTCCGGCAGGCGGGCGTTGTCCTTTTCCAGCTCACGGCGCAGGTAGTCGCGCAGCTTCGTCATCGGCTCCGCGGGCAGCTCATAGCCGTTCTCGGCGGCGATGGTGAAGATGAGTCCGGCGTGGGCACTGGCCCAGGGGCTGGATTCATCGCTGTCGCTCCAGTAGCCGAGGCCGCCGTCCTTGAGCTGGCGCTCGAAGAGGCGCTTGATGCCGCTCTCCACGACGCGCACCACGTCCTCCTCCGGGGTCTCGGCCATCTTGGGCGAGAAGGGGGCGAGGCGCTTGTAGAGCAGGTAGGGCATCAGGCCGCTGGCGGTCTGCTCGGTGCAGCCGTAGGGGTAGCCGAGCACGTATTCGGCGCAGCCGGCGAGGTGCAGCAGCGGGTTGGCCGAGACCTCAATCGTCATGCTGCCGCGCGTGGAGGAGGCCAGCTCGGGCGCGAGGAGTTTCGCAACGGCGAGCGGCTCTTGCCCCGGTTGGAGCACCAGGCGGTGGCTCTCCTTGAGCACGGGGGCCGGGAAGCGCACCGGGAAGCGGCCTTCGACGGCATCGCTGCTCGAGGCGGCGCGCGCCGTCCACGTCAGCACGTTTTCGCCCTCTTTCTCGGCGGTGACGTCAAAGGAGAGGGTGCCCGTCTTGCCGGCGCCGAGGCGGATGGTCTGCGGGGCGGCGCTGCCCTCCAGCGTCACTTCCCAACTGTCTTCCTTGTCGGTGTTGTTGGTGATGGTGACGGGCAGGCGCAGGGTGTCGCCGAGGCTCATGAAGAGCGGGGTGCCCGGGGTGAGCATGACGGGCTGGTTGACGATGAAGCTGCCCTCTTCACTGCCGAAGAGCGCGCCGCTGCGGTCAATGGCGACGGCGAAGACGCGGTAGGTGGTGAGGGTGTCGGGCAGGGTGACTTCGGTGCTGAAGCGGCCGTCGGCATCGGTGTGCAGGGCTCCCTGCCAGAAGGCAACGGGGATGAAGTTGCTGCGCAGGCGCGGTGTCGCGCCTGCTGCGACGTATCCGGCGTCGCCTTCTTCAAATTCGCTGTCGACCTGGGCGAGGGCAAGAGCGCGTTCGGGGGCTTTGCCGTACGCACGGCCCTCCCCGGAGAAGCTTTCGCCTTCCCCATAGCCCGCGCAAGGCGCCGGTGCCGCCATGGCCTGCGGGGCTATCATGTCGTTGGCCGCCATGGCCATGCGTGAGCTGCGCTTGGCTGCGGCGTTCCCGTACCCCGTCATCATGATGCCGTTCGCGGCGTTTTCGGTGATGCTGAGAGTGTACCTGCCGGGCAGCGAGGGGGTGTTGCCGGGGCCTTCGATGAGATCACCCAGCCAGAGACCCGGCATGGCCGACTCGATGACGGAGCAGGCCTCCCCGTCCCGGCTCCCGAGAATCGGCCAACGCGGGTCTTGCGTCAGGCGCACGGCGGGGCGGAAGAGGGTGCCCGTGGCGTCGCAGAAGGTGCCGAGCGGGTCGGGGAGGCTGTAGTCCCCCACGGAGAGCATGCCGGCATCGACGGCGTAGAAGGTGACTTCCGCGTCGGCGGGCTTGCCCTCCGGCGTGGTGACGCGCCCGCTGAGCGTGATGCGGCTGCCGGGCAGGCTGGGCTGCTGCGGCAGGTCGAGCGCGAGGCGCAGGCGCTTGGCGTCGCAGGGGATATCCACCCGGGTCGAGACGCCCTCCACCTCTTCATAGGTGCCGTTCTCGGCCTTGGCCATGCGCAGGAGGGTGACGGCCACATTGCCGCCGTCCGTGGCCTTCAGGGGCAGCTTGATGGTCTGCGTGCCGGCGGTGACGGGCACGACCTGCGCGCGCAGCTCGTCGCCGACGCCGATGAGGGCCAGGGCGTCACCGGCGCTGCGGAAGGTGGCGCTGAAGCTCAGGCCGGAGCCGTCTCGCGTGCTCTCGACGTGCGGGATCTCCTCCCGGCCGCGAGGTCTCATGAAGAAGTAGTGGTCGGCCTTCAGGGCGATGCTGCGCCCCTTCTCATCGCGCGTGGAGAAGAGCAGGGTCAGGGAGTGCTCTGCGCTGCGGTCCTTCATCTCGTCGCTGATGTCGATGGTGACGCCCTTCTCGGCGTTGGCGGGCACGGTGACGTCGTACTCCTTGATGCAGCGATCGACGGCTTCGCTGAGCTCAAAGCCGTTGGGCAGTTGCTCCGCCTTGCGCTCGTGCGAGATGATTTGCGTGTGCACGCTCTGCTCGTGCGCCCAGGGTTTGTTGCTCTCGTTGTCCGTGAGGGTGAGCGTGCCGTTGCCGTACGCCATGCGGAAGGAGCCCGGGTAGATGTTCTTGTACTTGGAATCGAGGACGAAGCTCTCTTCGCGGTCGTTGGTCAGGCTGGCGTCGACGCTGACATAGGCGCCGGCGGCATTGTTGCCGAGCGCGGGCAGGGGGAGTTTCAGTTCGGCGCAGCCTCGCTCATCGAGGCTGAGTTGGGTTTCGACTTCCTTGACGCTGTCCGTGCCCGTGAGTTTGAAGGGCTCTTTGAGGCCTTCGATGGGATCCTGAGCGCTGTCGAGGAGGGTTTGGGCGGCTTCGGGGATGCAGTAGCGAAGCGACACGCGGGCCCCCTCGAGGCTTGCTCCGTTGAGGTCGGCCGCGCTCACGCTGATGCGGGCTTCCGTCGGGGTGATGACGCCGACGTCAAGCGTGAGGTCGCCCTTCATGCTGTCGCGGCGGAAGACCTGGCAGAAGACGTATTGGTTGTAGCTGAAGGCGCGGTCGGGCGATTGAATCTGCACCAGATAGTTGCCGGTCACGTCTTCGTCGCCCGTGGGCAGCTCAAAGGAGGTGTCGAAGGCGCCGTATTCATTGATGGCGATGTCGCGGGTGAGCATGACTTCGCCGTTCGGGCGTCTGACGCTCAGCTTGGCGCTGCGGACGCCGGGGAGCTCGGCGTTGTTATTGTTGTCGGTCTTGCGCAGGATGCTGCGCAGGTAGACGGTGTCGCCGGGGCGGTAGATGGGGCGATCGGTGAAGGTCTCGTTGTCGATGCTCGGCGAGGTGGCGGATCGGCCGCCGTTGCCGGGGAAGATGACGTAGTCCTCGCCGGCTTCAGCGAGGACGTAGAGGCCGCTGCGGGGGGTGATGGCGCAGCCCTTCGCGAGGGTGACGGGGTCCCCCTGCTCGGTGAGCAGGCTGCTGCCGTCGGCGCGGCCGCGGGATCTGTATCGGTTGCGCCGGGCGCTGTTCTCATCGCCGAAGAAGCGGATCTTGCCGCTTTCAATGAGGCTGCCGTCGCTGCGGCGGGTGAGCAGGTAGGCGCCCCGGTCCGTGGTCGGCACGAGATCCGTGAGCTGCAGCAGGAAGTCCTGCTCGACGTCGAGACTGTCGGCGGGCATCCCGATGGACTCCAGCGTGCGGCGGACGGGCTCGGAGGCCTGCTGGCGCACTTGGATGAGGTAGAGGCCGGGCTTGGCTTCCCCTCCGGTGAGGCTGTCGAGCTTGATGACGACGTCTCGGCTGTTGCAGGCGGAGGCGTCACAGCCGGTGGCGATGCTCTGCTCGGGGTAGGCCTGAGCGTTGGCCAGGGCGCTGCGGCGGCCGGCGTCAGATCCCTCATCCTGAGGGCCGGGGGCGATGAAGCTATCCGTCTTGAGGCCCGCGGCCGTGCGCTTGGCGAGCAGCTCACGCAGGTAGGCGCGCTGCAGGCTGGTGTCGGTGTTGCGCAGGTTCTGCCGGATCATCGGGTAACAGATGGCGGCGTTCTCGCCGTCCCAGCGGTAGGCGGTGACCTTCAGCGCCTCGCAGTTCGTGGCCTTGAAGAGGAGCTTGCGCTCGCCCTTGAGCGGCACGACGAGGGCCTCGTCGCTGCGATTGAGCGCGGGCCAGGCGGGGGTGAGGGTGATGCGGTGTTGGTGAAGTTGCTTTTGCTCGAGGCCGCGCTTGGCCTTGGCGCCGGGCGGCAGGGTGACGTCCAGATCAACGGGGGTGTCGGCACCGGTGACTTCCACGATGAAGCCGCGGGCGCAGTCGGGCTCCGTGTAGCTGATGCGCTTCTCCTTGGCCGAATCCTCCGAGCCGTCATCCATGGCATCCATGGACTGCGACACGATGGGCCGCGGCTCGGCGCCGGAGCCGTCTTCGCTGAGGAGGGGGCCGGCGAGGCGGAAGCTGTAGGCGCGGCCGTCCGGGCCCTTGAGTTCCCAGCTGAGGCCGTCGGGGCTCAGCGTGGCTTTCTGCCCGCCGAGGCTCAGCCCGATGCTGCGGAAGAGTTGCGGAACGGCTGAGGCGGGGATGGTGGCGTTGTAGCGGATGACGAGGCGGCGCTTGCCGTTGCGGAAGTCCTGGCCGATGTCGGTGAGCAGCTCAGGCACGGGGGTGATGAAGCTGTTGAGCCGCTGCATGGGGCTGAAGCCCGAGCCCGCGGGGGCGTGCGAGCGCACCTCCCAGGAGCAGGAGGGGTCGAGCGGGCTCTCGGGGGTGACGACGACCTGCCCGGGCAGTTCGCTGGCGGGTGTGAGGCTGCCCCAGTCGCTGAACTTGCGCTTGTTGAGCAGGGAGACGGCAGCCGTGCTCAGTCCGTCGGCGAGTGTCGCGGGGCGCACGGTAGCGGGGATTTCTTTGCCGTAGGTGACGCGCCCCCGGGCGTCTTGCTTGCGCTCGACAAAGCTGTAGGTGACGGGGCTCTTGCTGCCGAACTCCATGCATTCGCGGCTCCAGTTGCCGCCTGCGTTGCGCCAGCCCCAGCGCCCGGCGTCGAGTTCGACGCTGACGAGTACGGAGTCTCGCGTGCCGTTAAGCTCCATGGCAGTGAGCCGTCCTTCGGAGGGGCGGGTGAAGCTGTAGTTGCTCTGCTGGAGGGGCCGCTTGCTGAGGTAGGTGACCCCGGGTTTGAATTGCAGTTGGTAGACGGTGCGGCTGTCGCTGCCCTCGGGGTAGATGAGCACGAGGCGATCCTGATCTTGCCAGGAGGCTTGGGGCAGATGCTGCGGGTCGCCGGTGATGGTGAAGAGATCGAGGCCTCGGTCGGCGGGGGTCAATTTCTCATCACGGCTGTTTCGATGGATCGCGTTGACGCTGTTCTGCACGGTGGTGAGGCTGACGACGGGCTCGCTGAACTTGATGGTGACTTCGCGGTAGTCGTTGTTCAAGCTGTCCGCCCAAGCGCTGCCTCCGCCGCCGGCGCCCCAGAGAAGGGCCAGCATGCAGATTTTTCGCGGGAGTTGTTTGTTCATGGCGTTGGCTGGGTGTTTGGTTTCGGGAAGGGTGAAGCGGGTGCGGCGCGCTCCCGGCGTTGGCCGTTGCGGGCTTGCCGCAGCGCTTGCAGCGGTGTTCACAGCGGTGCTCGCTGCGACGGACCGGGCTGCCCGGGGGTACCGAGAGGCGCGGAGACGATGCTTCCGATGTTAATAATACGTCTGCCGCAGGCCCTTGTCACCCTCTTTTCGGCGGAAAAGTGCGCCGCATGCAATTTTTTGTTCACCGGGAAAGGACGCTGATGTCTTTTTTTGCGGCTTCCGGGCTTTGCCGAGCGGGGTTGGCGGCATCAGAGATTGACTTTGACGCGCAGAGCTGTATGATGAGGGGCGTGCTTGCGAAACGAATTATCCCCTGCCTGGATGTGACGAATGGCCGCGTGGTCAAGGGTACGCATTTTGTGAACCTGCGCGACGCGGGTGATCCCGTGGAGTGCGCCGTGGCCTACGACCGTCAGCAGGCGGACGAGCTGGTCTTTCTCGACATCACGGCCAGCAGCGACGGGCGCGACACGATGGTCGATGTCGTGCGCCGCACGGCGGCTCAGTGCTTCATGCCGCTGACGGTCGGCGGCGGCATCCGCACGGTGGAGGACATGCGCCGCATGCTCCACGCCGGGGCGGATAAGGTGTCGGTCAACACGGCGGCGATTCATCGCCCCGAGCTGATCAGTGAGGGAGCCAATGCCTTCGGCAGCCAGTGCGTCGTCGTGGCGATTGACGCCAAGCGCTTCGCCGAGGGGCAGTGGCGCGTCTCGACGCACGGCGGGCGCCGCATGACGGAGCTCGACGCCATTGAGTGGGCTCGCGAGGCGGAGCGCCTCGGCGCCGGGGAGATTCTGCTGACGAGCATGGATGCCGACGGCTCGAAAAACGGTTACGATATCGAGCTGACGCGCCGCGTGAGCGAGGCGGTGCGCATCCCCGTGATCGCCAGCGGCGGCGCGGGCAATCTCGACCACATGGTGCAGGTGCTGCGCGAGGGCAAGGCCGATGCCGTGCTCGCCGCGTCCATCTTCCACTTTGGCGAGTACACCGTCGCGCAGGCCAAGGCCTATTTTGCCGCGCACGGCATTCCCGTGCGCCCGATGGTGTGAGTGGCTGCGTCGCGGGGCTGCCCGCGTCTCGGGAGCACTCGTGCCTCGGGCTGCCCTTTGCCGGGCGTGCGTGCGGGTATTGAGCCGTGCGGGTGTTGAGCCGTTTGTGCCGCGTTGTCCCGCGGATGTTCAGGAGTTGATTCGCCTTTGCCGAGGTGTTCGACGGGTGTGCCGGTGTTGAACTGTCCTTGCTGAGGTGTCCGACCGGGGTGCGGGGTCGGCGCGCCCACTTTGACGAGTGGCCGCGCCGGCGCGTCGGTGTTCAGTGCAGATTTTCAGTGCAGGCGGGTGAGCTCGATCTGGCGCACCATGCACTGGTTGACGTCACCGTTGGCGTTGAGGCAGCGCTCGTTGTAGCGCAGCGAGAAGCGGTGGCGCCCGCTCTTGACGCTCAGGGTGACGGCGGCTGAGTAGCCGTAGTCCTCCCAGTTGCCGCACTCCGTGTTGTGCGGCAGGGCGATGAGCGCATCCGGGCGCCCGTCGATGTAGAGCTGGCGGATGGCGCAGGTGTCGCCGTCCCGCATGGACTCGGTGGCGTTGCAGTAATAGACGCGCAGCATGTAGGTGCCCGAGGCGAGGGTCACGTCCTCATAGTCGAGCCGCGAGGTGCAGGGGCGCGTGTCGAGCCAAGCCTGATCGTGCTCAATGAGGTACTCGGCCTCTTCGCCGATGCGGTAGGGCAGGATGATTTGCCGCGCGCCGGGGGCCACGCAGCAGAAGGGCTTGCTGAGCGCCGAGCTCTGCTCGGCATTCTCGGCGCGCACGCGGTAGACGTCGTAATGCGAGGCGAGCCTGATGGGGTAGCTGCAGGTGTTCTCGCCCGTGCAGGCGAAGGCCGTGCCGTTGCGGAAGATGGAGTAGCGCGAAGCGCCGGGGACGGGTTTCCAGCGCAGCAGCGAGCTCGTCGGCTCATCCCACTGCGGCTCGGGCAGATCGTCCTTCGCAGCGGGGTGGGGCAGGGCGTCGTCCTGCTCATCCTCCGAGGGCAGCAGCTCGAACTCCAGCAGGTAGTGCCCCGAGGCGTCGAGCGGCAGAATCGGCGTGCCCATCTTGCCGTTGATGCTCACCTGGCAGACGGAATTGCCGAAGCCGTTGAGGTGGATGTCGAGCACCATGTCGCGGATACGCAGGTTCGTCAGCCAGTGGCTGCCGCGGAACTGGCGCGGCACACAGGGGGCGAAGGTGATGCTGTTGCCTTCGCGCCGCAGGCCGAAGAGGCCGTAGTAGAAGGCGCCCAGCATCCCCGTGACGCTCCAGAGCTGGCGGTCGGAGTTGAGCAGGGTGTCGCCTGCTTCCCCCGTCTGCGCGTGCAGATTCTCCTTGTTCGTGCCGAAGGCCATCGCCGCGCGCAGCAAGCTCGCCAGCGAGAAGGCGCAGCCCTCGGTGTTCGACATCTCGGCGTGCGCCAGCAGCACGTAGGCCTCCACAAAGGGCCAGACGGCCCGATTGTGGTAGGCGCCCCGGCCGCCGGACTTGTAGGGGCTGAAGACCGGCGTGCCCCAAGGCGAGCGCGGCAGCTGCGCCAGCGCCTGCGTGGCGTGCTCGCCGGCCATGCCCGACATGACGGCCAGCGCCGTCGCCAGAGCATCCGTGTGCTCGTCCAAAAAGCCGTCCGCCGTGCGGAACATGCCGTAGCTGCGGCTCGCCCGGCTCCAGAAAGCCTCGTTGATCGCCGCGCGCAGGCGGGCGGCCTCACTGCGGTAGGCGGCCGCCTCCTTTTTGCGCCCCAGCTCGCCGAGCATCCGCGCGAGAACCGAGCGCGCGATGTAGTGCACCACGTTGGTGCCGAAGGCGTAGGTCTCGCTGATGTTCGCCGGCGTCATCCAGTCCGGGTAGCTCTGCTCGCGCCAGTCCAGAAAGCTCGTCTCGCCGCGGTGCAGCGGCGTCTCATCACTCATGAAGAGCTCATCCTGCTCCAGCGTGCGCATGAGCACCTCGGCCGCCCAGGCCAGCCACTCCTGGTCGCCCAGACGCGTGTCGAGCGACCAGGCTCCCAGCGCCCAGATGACGCGATCCGTCGAGACCGGCCAGCCGCCGCCCGTGCCCGTGTCCTGCATGATGACGCCGTTGCGCACGCGCGACTCCAGACTGCGGCGGCAGGCCTCGGGCTCCAGCAGCGCTGCGCCGAGAGCCGCCGCGTAGGCGATGTCGCGCGTCCAGACGGTGGACCAGTTGGCCCCGGCGAGCATGAGCCCGTCGGGCGTGGTGTCCTGTCGCAGCTCGTGCGCCGCGAGGGCGTACATGGCCATGAGCACGGGCAGCGAGCTGCGATACGACGGCTCGCTAGGCATCTGAGGCGGAATCGCGACCTCCCGCCGCTCGCCGTTGCGCGTGATGACCAGCAGATCCGGGCGCTCGACAACGGCCTCAAGCCCCGGCTGCGTCAGGCGGCCGGAGCTGAGGCGGTAGGCCTCATTCTCGAACAGAAGGTGCTCTTCGGGGGTGCTCATGCAAGAGGGGGTCAGGGATTACAGAATGGCGCCGGGCGTGTAGCCCACGCCGTTGGGGTAGGCGCTCGCGAGCTCCTGCACCATGGCGACAAAGGCATCCACCTGCTGGCCGGCCATGCCCGTATCGCCGGCGTTGGCGTCGTAGATCTCCTGAATCTCGGCGCGCGTGAGCCCGAGGCGCGGATCGGCGCCGAGGCGGTCGAGCAGGTCGTTGGTCGAGATGCGGCCGTGGCGCAGATCGTCGGACACCGCCACCGCGTGCTCCTTGATGACCTCGTGCGCCTCTTCGCGGCCGACGCCGCGCTTCACCGCCGCCATCAGAATCGTCGTCGTCATCAGGAAGGGCAGGTAGCGGTTGAGCTCCGTGCGAATCACCGGCTCGTAGACATCCATCTGATCGAGCACCGTCAGGAAGGTCTCCATCAGGCCGTCGGCCGCGAGGAAGGAGTCCGGCAGCACGCAGCGGCGCACCACCGAGCACGAGACGTCGCCCTCATTCCACTGATCGCCGATGATGCCGCCGATCATGGCCAGATGGCCCTTGAGGATGGCGTGGAAGCCGTTGATGCGCTCGCAGGAGCGCGGATTCATCTTGTGCGGCATCGCGCTGGAGCCCGTCTGCCCCTTCGCAAAGCCCTCCGTCGCCAGCTCGTGGCCGACCATCAGGCGCCAGGTCTTGCAGAAGCTGCTCGGGCCGCTGGAGAGACCCACGAGGCCCGAGATGATCTCAAAGTCGAGCGAGCGCGGGTACACCTGGCCGACGTTCGTCCACTTGCTCGCGATGCCGAGGTGGGCGCAGATGCGCTCCTCGAGCGTCAGAACCGTCTTGGCGTTTTTGCCGAAGAGCGAAAGCTGGTCGAGCTGCGTGCCGACGGCGCCCTTGAGACCGCGCACGCGGTAGCGCTCCATCATGCTCACCCAAGCCCAGGTCCAGTGCACAATCTCCTCGCCGAACATCGCCACGCGCTTGCCCACCGTGCTCGCCTGCGCCGCCACGTTGTGCGTGCGCGCGGCGATGACGAGATCGCGCCAGGCCTTCGCGCGCCGGGCCATGCGGTCGAGCACCGCCACCGCCTTGTCGCGGATGATGTGCATCGATCGCCAGATTTGGAGCTGCTCGACGTTCTCCGTGAGATCGCGGCTCGTCATGCCCTTGTGAATGTGCTGGTAGCCCGCCAGATCGCAGAACTCCTCGATGCGAGCCTTCACGTCGTGGCGCGTCACGCGCTCGCGCTCGTTGATCGACTCGATGTTCACCTGATCCTTGACGGCCTCGTAGGCGTCGATGGCCTCCTGCGGAATATCGAGCCCGAGATCCTTCTGGGCCTTCATCACCGCGATCCAGAACTCGCGCTCCAGCACGATGCGGCCCTCGGCGGACCAGATGGATTTCATGGCGTCAGAGGCGTAGCGCCCCGCCAGTACATTGGGAATAGCTTTCATGTGTCAGTCTGAGTGTTGCCACGGGTGGCGGCCCGGCTGCCCCGGAACCGCGCTCAGCATATCATTTGTGAGACGGAAAGACAAGAGCAAAGGCAGTCATGCTGCCGGCGTCACGGGTGCGCCCTCATTTGCTGAGGGACGGGCACTTGCGTGCGCGAGTCGCTGGGCATCCGCCTGCGAAAACTGCTTGACGCCGAGGGGCTGGCTCCATTATGCTGGCACTATGTCCCGCTGCTTCCGCCTCGTCGGCGCCCCCGCCGACCTCCTCCGCCTGCTAAAGAAGCTCCCGCGCCCTCGCCTGAATATCCTCGCAAACCCATGCCAGAGGGCGCTCCGGTGCGCCGGCATGGTGGCGCTGCTCGGTCTCTCTTCGGTGCTCTGGGCGCAGAGCTCCCAGACGTCGAGTGCGGAGCCCTCTCGGCAGGAGGAAGCCGGCGGGCCGCTGCTTTGCTCGAGCATGGAGGAGGCCTGCCGCGTGGCCTCCGAGCGGCACCTCGACATCCTGCGCCTCTTCACCGGGGATGACTGGTGCCCGGCCTGTCAGCACCTCGAGAGCACGATTCTGAGCCGGCCCGAATGGGGGCGCGCGATGCGCGGACGGGTGGTGCTGGTGCGCGAACCGTTGCCGGGCTATCGGCCCGAGGGCGCCGAGCTCCTTGCCGTCGAGCAGCGGCGGGCGGCCATGAGGCAGATGAACGTCAATGGCGTGCCGACGGCCGTGTTGACGGATGAGCGGGGACTGCCCTACGCCTGCGTGTCGGGCAGCGATGTGAGCGTGCAGGCCTACCTGAGCCGCGTGCGGGAGGCGCTGAGCCGCCGCATCCCCCGCGACGCCGCGCTGGCCCGGGCGCAGAGCTGCGAAGGGCTGGAGCGCGCCTCGGCCCTCATCGAGGCGCTGGAGCAGGTGCCGATCGGTCTGCGCGGCTGTTACTCCACCTGGCAGGATGAGATCAACCGTCTCGACCCGCAGAACCGTCTCGGGCACACCGTGCAGCGCCCCGTCGTGCGCAGCGCGGAAGAGCTGGAGGCCTTGCTCGCGCCGATTGAGCTCGATGTGCGCCGCCTCTCGGAGGCCGCTTCCTCCGGGGCGGCCGGGGTGTCTGGAGAGGCCGGGGATGTCGCCGCCCGAGCCGAGGAGAGCTGCCGTGCCCTGCTGGCCCTTCTCGAGGAGAATCCGCGCATGCCCGCAGAGCTCAAGCAGCGATGCTTTGAGCTCATCGCCGCCACCTTCGCCGCCCGACAGGACGAGGATCAGTGCCGCGAGTGGCTGCTGCGCGCCTACCGCGTCGCCCCCTTCACCGAGCACGCCAAGCAAAAGCTGCGCCCCGCCCTCGGCCTCCCCGTTCGCCCGTCCCGTCGCTCTGCCCCCGCTCCCTCCGCTCGCGCGGATTCCTGAGGCCGCGGCTCTCGGATCTGCCCGGTGTTCGGTGCCCGGCGCGCCCGCGCTCTGTGAGCCCGTCCGCTTGGCGCCCTGCGTGCCCGCGCCCGGTGAGTCAATCCGCTCGTTGCTCCGCGCGTCCGCTCCTGAGTTCAACCGTTCGGCGCTCCGCGCGTCTGTGCCCGGTGGACAGGCCTCGGCGCGACCTGCGGAGCCTGCGCTCTGCGGCCTCATTCGGCCTTGGTTCGCTCCCGCTCCCGGCTCGGCGGAGAGGAGCGGAGTCCCCGAAAAACTGCGTCAGTCGCGGGATTTATCCTTGACCCGACTCTACGTACCCGATATGCTCAGGACGGTAGACGGCGAACGGATGTCGCGCGGCGCGCCGGAGCGTGCCCCCGCCTGTTCGCGTCTGTCCTTCTCTACAAAACCTCAACTCACACACAACCTCGTTTCTCATCATGAAAAAAAATCTGTTGATGGCGCTGGCTTTGGTGCCGGCTTTTCTCGGTGCGGCGTCGGCGGCTCTCCCCGAGTGCCCAGACATGCCCTCTGCCATGAAGGCGGCTGCCGAGCAGAAGCGCGATATCATGTGGCTCTTCACCGGCAATGACTGGTGCCCGTCCTGCATTTACCTGGAGTCCCGCATCATGAATCAGCCGGCCTTTGATGAGGCGCTCGGCTCGAAGCTCGTGCTCGTCAAGGTGCTCTTCCCGCGCACGCCGGAGGCGCTCAAGGGGGTGACGGATGATCAGATGGCGGCCCGCCTGCGCGAGATGGACAGCATGAAGATCACGGCCTTCCCGACGGCGGTGTTCACGGATGAGAAGGGCCTGCCCTACGCTCTCGTGCCGGGTGCCGAGCGCGAGGTGGACGGCTATGTGACTCGCGTGAAGGAGGCGCTGGCCAAGCGAGCCGTGCGCGATGCGGCTCTGGCCAAGGCCGAGGGCCTTCAGGGGCTGGAGCGCGCGAAGGCTCTGGCGGCAGCTCTCGAGACGGTGCCGGAGAATCTGCGCGGCAAGTACGTGGAGCTGATCGGCGAGATCGAGTCTCTCGATCCGCAGAATACGCTGGGTTACAACGGTCTGGTGCAGCGCGCCGCCCGCCAGGCCCAGCAGAAGGATGCGTTCCGCAAGATGATCGAGGGCTTCGCCGGCAAGCTGTCACCCGAGGAGCTCGCGGACTGCCGCAAGCAGGTGGAGGCCTTTATGGCGGCCAATGAGGACATGGTGCCGGAGATGCGCCAGAGCTGCTACCAGCTCATTGCCGACGGCTACATCCTCTGCCGCGATTACGAGAACGCCTACACGTATATCTGCAAGGCCCTCGAGGCGGCTCCCGACACGGAGAACGCCCGCAAGATGCTCGCCCCGACGAAGGTGAACTTCGAGCAGAATGTGCTGCCGTCGATCCGCGGCCAGCAGCCCGCGCCGCAGGCTCCGGAGCAGCCTGCTCAGCCTGCTCAGAAGTGAGCCTTGGGTCGCCGCAGGCCGCATGGAGCCTGCGCGCTTGAAGATTTGCCCCCGCCGCGCTGCCTGCGCGGCGGGGGTTTTGTCGTGCGGAGCTCGAGCGCTGCGCGGAGTTCGGCAGCGGAAGGAGGCGGACGAGGCACGGAGCTCGGCGGGCTTGCGGATCTGTGGAGGCCGGAGGGGGGAGCACGGCGTCGGTATGAAGCACTGCGGCATGGGTTGCGGGGCTTGATTGCGGCGCGGCCCGGAGATCTGCGGGCTGGAGTGCTGCGCCCTCGGTCGCTCCGGCGGCCCGCGATGCTCGCGGGCTGTGATACACGGGGGCTGTGATGTTCGGCGAGCTCGGCGGGCTGCGGGCGGTTTGAGGTTGCCACGGCGGGGGCGGTGGTGTATGATGCGCCTATGCAGTATAAAATCGTCACCTTTCGCTGCCCGACTCCGCTGGCGGCGCGCCTCGACAGGCTGGCTGAGACGGTGGGGCGCACGCGCAACGCGCTGGTCATCGAGATGATCCGCGTTTTCGCGCAGCAGGTGCGCCGCCGCCGCGGGCGCGTGTTGCCGCGCTACACGGTGTCGGATCTCCGCAAGGGCGGCTGCCTGCCCGAGTGGCTGGGGCTGCAGGCGACGGAGGCTCCGCCGAAGCCGGAGGGCGAGCAGAACGAGCGAGGCGAGCAGAAGAGCTGAGCGCCGTGGTTGACCCCGTCTGCGAGGAGAGTGTTGGCGAGGCACGGGGGCTTGCGAGGGGGGCGAGAGTCTGGGCCTGCGGCTTCCGGTGCTGCTGCCCCGGGTTGGCTGCGGCCTCGGTGCTTGGCGGTTTTTTTTAGCGTTGCCCGCCGGGGCTCTGCCTGCTATAATGGCGGCGTCAATCATACCTGCCATGCAAATCAACTACGATGTTTTAGAGAAAAAGGGGCTGAAGCTCTATCCTGCGCCTCAGCCGGTCGGCTCTTACGTGCAGTGCATTCGCACGGGCAATTACCTGCATCTCTCGGGCGGTATTTCCGTCAATGGCGAGGAGGCTTACTACGGTAAGCTGGGGCGCGATCTGAGTGTGGAGGAGGGGCAGAAGGCGGCTGCGGCGGCCATCCTGAATCGCCTGGCGGTGATTGAGGCGGAGCTGGGCAGCTTTGACCGCCTGCGCAAGGTTGTTGCGCTGAATGGCTTTGTGAACTGCACGCCCGATTTCACGGATCAGGCGAAGGTGATCAACGGGGCTTCCGACCTGCTCGTCGAGCTCTTCGGGCCCGAGGCGGCGCACTCGCGCTCGGCGGTGGGCGTGGTGAGTCTGCCGCTCGGCGTGGCGGTGGAGATCAACCTGATTGTCGAGATTGAGCCGGAGTGCTGCTGCGGCTGAGCACCTGCGCGCGCTTCGGCGCGCCGGGGCTGATGCGGTGAAAGGCACGGCGAAAGGAGTCTGTCGATGGCTTGCGTGATTCTCGGTGTCTGCGGCTCGATTGCGGCCTGCAAGGCGGCGGACGTGGCTTCGTGGCTCGTCAAGCAGGGCCACGAGGTGCACTGCGTGTGCACGCCGGCGGCGCTGCACTTCGTGACGCCGCTGACGCTCATGACGCTGTCGCGCAACCCGGTGATTTCATCCTTTGAGGATGAGACGGGCTCCTGGGTGCCCGTGCACATTGATCTGGCCCGCCGCGCCGATCTGCTGGTGGTGCTGGCCGCCACGGCCAACACGCTGGCTTGCATGGCGCACGGGCTGGCGCCCAACGCACTGACAAGTCTCTATCTGGCCAACCGTGCGCCGGTGATGATTTTCCCGGCGATGAACGGGCTGATGTGGGATCACCCGGCGACGCAGGCCAATGTGGAGTGTCTGCGCCGCCGCCCGCAACACAGCATCCTCGGCCCCGATGAGAAGGGGGTGCTGGCCTGCGGCGATGAGGGCAAGGGCCGTCTGCTGCCGGTGCCGGAGATTTGCGAGGCGTTGGCGGAGGCGTTGTCTCCCGCTTCGTGAGCCGGGGAGTCCCAAGGCTGAGGGTTTCCCTGAGGATCTCGTTTCAACAGACCCCTGCCGCTGCGCGCGGTGGGGGCTTTTTTTGTGGTGAGGGGCAAGCTCGATGCCGGGAGGCGGGTGGGGCTCGGGGTGGAGAGTGGGGGCTTCAGAGCCGACTCTTCGCGAGCGGATACGAAAGGAATTTCAACGGCCCCGGCCCTCGCTTTTGAATAAAAGATGCCCAGTGCGACATACGCCCGGCGCGATGAGCCCGCTCAGCACGAAGGGAACCGTCCGGGGCAAAGGGGAGCGCGCAATCAACCGTGGTGGCGCGCCTCGTTGATGCGAGCCATGGCCTCAATGATGCGATCGTTGACGCTGTGGCGGTGCATGCTGCCGGCGGTGCGCAGGGCATTGAGGATGGCGATGCCGTTGGCGGAGCCGTGGGCGATGATGGAGACGCCGCCCACACCCATGAGCGGGCAGCCGCCGACGGCGTCCGCGCTCATGCGCTCCTTGAGCTCGCGGAAGATTTTGCGCATGCCGATGGCGCCGAGCATGGCCACGGGGCTCTTTTTCACCCCGGCTTTGATCCAGTGCGAGAAGGCCTTGGCCGTGGCCTCGACGGATTTGAGCAGGATGTTGCCGGTGAAGCCGTCCGTGACGGCGACGTCGAGCTCGGACTCGAAGAGATCGTGCCCCTCGCAGTTGCCCCAGAAGCGGAAGGGCAGCACCCCCTTCTCATCCAGCTCGTGGAGCAGGCGGTAGGCCTCTTTGGAGAATTCGCTGCCCTTGCAGGCCTCGGAGCCGTTGCTCATGACGCCAACGTTCGGGACGTCGCGGCGGTAGACGTAGCGCGACATCATGGCGCTCATGACGGCGTAGCCGATGAGGTGGCTGGGCTTGGCGTCCGGGTTGGCCCCGGTGTCGCTCACGAGCACGTAGCCGTGGATGCTCGGCATGGGGGAGACGATGCCGGCGCGCTCGACGCCCGGCAGCAGGCGCAGCTTGATGGTGCTGGCCGCGACGGCGGCACCCGTGTTGCCCGCGGAGACGACGGCATCGCAGTCGCCGTTTTTCACGAGGTCGACGGAGATGCTCATCGAGGAGTTTTTTTTCTGCCGCACGGCCATTAGCCCGCTGTCCTCCATGGTGACGACTTCGGGGGCGTGGACGATCTCCACGCGGGCGTCGCGGCTGATGCCCGCCTTGTCACAGGCGGCCTTCAGCCGGGCTTCGTCGCCCACCAGACAGAGCTTGCGCAGGTCGCCGAGCTCAGCCAGCGCGAGCTTGGCTCCGTCGATGTTGATCTGCGGCGCGTTGTCGCCGCCCATGGCATCAAGAGCGAGTTTCATCCGAGACGATGGAGTAAGGCAACAGAATTTAGCACAGTCACCCGGCGGGTGTCAATGCAAAAACCGTCCTTCTCACGCGTGAAGGACGGTTGAAAATTGCTGTTGTAGGGGATGCAGGCTGATCAGTCCACCAGCTTGACCACAACCTCGGCGCCGCTCTGGGTCTTGTAGGTGCCGCACTGCGGGCAGGCGGTGTGGCCGGGGACGGCTGCGCCGCACTTGGGGCACTTGCCGAGTTTGGGGGCTTTCCATGCCTGGGCGGCCAGGCGGGAGCGCTGCTTCATCTTGGACGTTCTGCGTTTCGGAGCTGCCATAGTTCTTGTTACGGGTTAAGATTGTTGCTTGAGTGGGGCTACGGCGTCACGATTCGGATAGCCGATCCAAGGCATCCCAAACGCTTTTGCCACTCGGGGTGGCAGAGTGTACACCCGGTTCGGGGTCTTTGTCCAGCCTAAAATCACCGAAAGTGTCATTTATTCGGCATTCTGTGCCGGAAAGTTCGCATTTCGGGTAGGCGGGGAGGGCCAGAAGGACTTCTTCGCGGAGGTCTTCGGTGATGTTGAGGCTCTCTTTGCCTCGGGTGTCGTAGCTGAGGGTGAGGTCGCTGATGTCGACGCTGTGTTCAAAGGTGTTCAGGCAGCGCACGCAGCGAAAGCGGAAGGGGGCGCTGATGCGGCCGCGCACGAGCAGCTCGGTGTCGTAGAGCTGGGCGTCGAGTTCGTAGTGCAGGGGGCCGACGCTCTGCACGTCCGGCCCGTCGAGTTCGAAGAGGGCGCCGTCGGCCTCGCCGCTGAGGTGAAGGCCGTTTTCGGGGAAGTCGTCAAGGGGGATGATGACCTGCGTGTCCATGGCCCTACGATACCGCTTGCAAGGGGCTTTGGCAAGCGCTTTCTCGCGCGCACTCTCCGGTCTTCGCCGCTGCGGGCGTAGCGCTTCCGAGGCGAGCCTCTCAGTCTTGGCTGATGAAGACGTCGGTGCCGATGGGCAGCAGGGGGTAGAGTTCGATGATGGCGTCGGGAGCCATGCGGATGCAGCCGTGCGAGGCGGGGCGGCCGAGCAGGCGGGTGTGCGCGGTGCCGTGGATGTAGATGTAGCGCGCGAGGGTGTTGGCGTTGCCGGGCTCTTGGCCGTCGAGGGTGAGGATGCGCGCGAGGATGGCGTCGCTGTCCTCGGGCGGGGGGCTGTCGGCCGACTGCGGCGACGTCCTGCACTGGGGGAGGCGGCCGCGGAAGACGGTGTCAGCCGGGGCGTTTTCGCCGTGTTTGCTGTGGATGCGGAAGTGGCCGACGGGGGTTTTGCCGCTGTTCTCTTCACTGCCGATGCCGGCAGCTCCGCTGGAGATGGGGGCGCTGAAGGGGTGCGGGCCGCCGATGAGTTCGAGGCGCTGGCGGCTCAGGGAGATGGCGAGGTGCATGGCGCTGCGGGCGGGAGGGCAGAGGGCTGCCGGAGGGCGGTCTGCGAGCCTCCGCAGGGGGTGTCCGGCGAGGAGGCTGCGTCGAGGCTGAGGGGAGCCTCGGGCGGGGCTGCTCGTCCCCGGGGGGGGAAGGCCCGGTTCAGGCGGGGTCGACGAGGATGCGGGCGATGGTTTCGGCGGCGTCGGGGCGGGCGAGGGAGCGCATGGCGCTCTCCATGCTGCGGCGCTTGTCGTCGTTGGCGATGCAGTCGTGCACGAAGTGGTGGACGACGTCGTTGTTGAGCTCACGCTGCGGGCAGAGGATGGCGCCGCCGGCGTCCGCAAAGACGCGCGCGTTGGCGGTCTGGTGGTCGTCGGCTGCGTGGGGGTAGGGGACGAGCAGGCAGGCTTTGCCGAGCATGGCGAGTTCGGTGAGGGTGGAGGCGCCGGAGCGCGCGATGACGCCGTCGGCGGCGGCGTAGGCGGCGGGCATGTCGGAGCAGAAGCCGATGACTCGGATGTTGGGGGCGTCGCCGGCAAGTCCGCTGACGCGCTCGTGGTCGCTCGGGCCGGCGATGACGAGGTAGTAGCTCTCGGGGTCGGTTTGGGCGGCTTGGATGAGCAGGGTGTTGAGGTTGTGCGCGCCCTGCGAGCCGCCGGTGACGAGGATGACGCGGCCCTGCTCGGGGAGTTCGAGGCGCCGTCGGGCGTCTTGCTGCGAGGGGAGATGCAGGAGTTCATCGCGCACGGGGGTGCCGGTGACGCGGCAGCGGCTGCCGGGGAACCAGGCGGCGGCTTCTTTCAGGCCGACGAAGACTTCGTTGCACCAGCGGGCGATGAGGCGGTTGGCTCGGCCGGGCAGGGCGTTGGAGTCGTGGACGTAGGTGCGCAGGCCCAGCGAGCGGCCGGCGCGGATGGGGGCCAGGGAGGTGAAGCCGCCCATGCCGAGCACGACGTCGGCCCGGGTTTCGCGCAGGATGCGGCGGCAGCGCATGTAGCTGGCGAGCATGCGCCAGAGGAAGCGCGGGGTGCGCAGCGAGAGCAGCGGGGGCTTGGCGACGGCTTGGATGGTGCGGAACTCGAGGTCGCCGTATTTGCGGGAGGCTTCGGCGTCGACGCTCTTCTGCGAGATGAGCAGCAGGGGGCGGTGCCCGAGGCGCTTGAGTTGCTGGGCGATGGCGATGCCGGGGAAGAGGTGGCCGCCGGTGCCGCCGCAGGCGATGATGACGGTGAGGGGGGATGAGGTGGTCATGGGCGCGGGGGTGTCATGAGCCGCTGCAGCGGCCAGTAGTTGTTGCGGATGATGGGGGTGTGCCGCTGGATGCTGGTGATGAGCCCGATGGCGGCAATGGTCATGATGAGGTTGGTGCCGCCGTAGCTGATGAAGGGCAGCGGCAGGCCGGTGTTGGGCAGCATGGAGGTGACGACCATCATGTTGAGGGCGGCCGGCCAGAAGATGATGCAGACGAGGCCCGTGGCCATGAGGCGGCCGAAGGTTTCCTCCATGCGCAGGGCGATGATGAGGCCGCAGGTGGTCATGACGGTGAAGAGCAGGACGACGCCGAGGGTGCCGACGAGGCCCCACTCTTCGCCGATTTCTGCGAAGATGAAGTCGGTGTGGGCGAAGGGGAGTTTGCCGTATTTGTAGATGCCCTCGCCGAGGCCGGCGCCGGTGGGGCCGCCGCGGGCAAAGGCGAGCATGGAGATCCACTGCTGGGCGCCGGCGCCCTGGCTGTAGGCCTGCGGGTCGAGCCAGGCGTAGATGCGCTCCATGCGGTTGTCGTTGGCGGTGGTCATCGAGATGAGGACGAGGGCGCCGATGAGGATGGAGTAGATGAGCAGCCACCAGCGGGTGCCGGCGACGTACATGAGGCAGAAGCCGGTCATGGCGAGGGCGGCGGCGGTGCCCATGTCTTTCTCAAAGAGGATGAGCAGCAGCGGGATGCCGAAGATGAGGCCGGGGATGGCGAAGCCGCGCCAGAAGGTGCCGCTCATTTCGCGGTGTTTGGTGTACCAGTGGGCGAGGGCGATGACGAGGCAGATTTTGGCCAGCTCGCTGGGCTGAAAGCGCATGCCGAGGTTGATCCAGCGGCGCTCGCCGTTGAGTTCAAGGCCGATGCCGGGGACGTAGCAGAGCACGAGCAGCAGGACGCAGAGGGCGTAGATCCACCAGACGAAGCGCCGGAGGATGTGGTAGTCGACGCTGCTCAGGCCGATGGCGATGGCGATGCCCAGCAGGGCGAAGCCCGATTGCTTCCAGACGAAGGTTTCGGGCGATTCGCCGGGCTGGGTGGCGGCGCTGAGGCCTGTGCTCGACACCATCACGACACCCAGCACGAGCAGGGTGATGAAGGAGATCCAGAGCAGGGTGATGCACAGGCGGGAGTTCATGCGCGGCACAGGGTGGCGACGGCGGGCGCCGTCGCCGGAGGATGGTTATTCGGGGATGATGATCTTCTGACCGATCTTGATGCGGTTGGCGTCCTTTTTCGCAATGTTGTTGGCGTCGAGGAGCTTTTGCAGGGAGACGCCGTGCTTGCGGGCGACGGCGCCGAGGGTGTCGCCGGATTTGATGGTGTAGGTTTTCTCGCTGCTGCCGCTGTTGCTGTCCGCCTGCGCGTCGGCGACGCGGCCGTTTTTGTCAGGGATGACGAGGTAGCTGCCGGCGATGAGGGTGTTGCCCCTGAGGCTGGGGTTGGCGCGGCGGAGGGTGTCGAGGCGAAGGCCGTGCTCGCGGGCGATGGAGCTGAGGGTGTCGCCGGATTTGACGAGGTAGCGCCCGGGGGTGCCGGAGGAGGCGGTGAGGTTGCTCTCGTTGCGTCGGGCGGCGGTGGGGGTGCTGCTCTCGGCGGGGTCTTCGGCGATGTCTTCGTCAAGGTTGCCGGCGGCTGCGGGGGCGGGGGTGCTGATGCTGGTGATGCGGGTGGCGGTGTTGCCGCTGCCGGCGGCGGGGGTGGCCGGCGCGGCAGGCGCGGCGGCGGAGGGCTCAAGGCTCAGGCTGATGGGGCGCTGGGTGCCGTGGGCGGCGGGTG
>UMHM01019293.1_pt1 | contig 69703 bp, 47 predicted proteins | sample 1965501 | NCBI WGS metagenome assembly UMHM01 (sample SAMEA4836095, study PRJEB28245) | human gut metagenome | biome: gut microbiome; material: fecal sample | place: Denmark | collected 2008
GGGTGGGGTGATTTCGCCACCGCCCGAAGGCATATCGTCATACACAGCCGTAAGGGTTTTTTCTCCCGATACCTTGAAGGTATAACTCTTTTCGGTGCTTACGATTTCTCCGCTTTCGTCTTTCCAGCCTTTGAAAACTTTGCCTTCCGCCGGATCGTTTGCGGTAACGGTTACGCTTTCTCCTTCTTTATATGTTCCTGCGCCTGTTCCGCCTTCAACGGTGACAACAAAATTCTCTAAGTTTCTATATGTAGCCTTGAAGGTTACGTTACTTGCCGGCATATTGAAAGTGATTTCGGGGTTAGTCAAATCCATACCGGTTGTATCAAGTCCTGTTACAACCCACGTATCGAATACTTTTCCCGTAGGAGCGGTGTTTGCCGTCACTTTAATCACGTCGCCATAATACGCATATCCCACCGTATCTTCGCCTTTTTTCGCCACACAATCGGTAACCGAGATATTATAGGTCGCTTTTACGTAAGTTGCCGTAACGGTAACGTCGTGGTTAGGCATAGTAAAGGTAGTTTCTTGGCTTGTAGCATTCAAGAACGATACGTCAGTAGAGTCGGTAGTCCATCTTTCAAACCTATATCCTATTTCAGGCTCGTTCGCCGTGATAGTAACCTTAACGCCTTGTGCAGGTTTGTTAGGGGTTGCCGTTCCTTTTTCTACGTTGACGTTGTAAGTGATTATTTCATAATTTGCAGTTGCTGTTACGGCATTTGCAGGCATATTGAAAGTAATTTCGGTCTGAGTTGTATCTGCAACCGACACTCCTGTCAAAGTCCAGCCTGTAAATCTTTCGCCAACACCCGGAGTATTTGCGGTAAGGGTAACGCTTGCGCCTTCTTCATATTCACCGCCACCTGTTCCTTTCGTTACGGTAACCGTATAAGTAATGACTTCGTTTTCGGCAATGGTAATTGTTACATGAGCGCTTGCTTTGTAGTTTTTAGACTCTTTATATCTGACTTCATATTGTCCTTTTGCAAGTCCTGTAATTTCTGCTCCCATGCAGTCGGCATAAGTTCCACCGACAACCCTATATTCCATAGAGGTATCTACGCCCGTTATCTTGCCGTCGCTTACTCCGACGTTTGAAGTGTTCCAACCTTTTACGCCGACAGGTGCATCTTTGTTTGCTTTGGCTATACTCCAATTGCTATTATGATTAGCAAATTGTATTGCCGTAGATGTTGTATCCCAGCGGTAGCCTGGTTTAAGTGTTGCGGTTGCAACGTAATTTCCTGCGTCGGTTGCCTTTGTTGTGCCTGTAAGGGTATATCCTTCGCCTTCGCTGACACCGATTTGCTCGCTACCGTCATATATTAGATTTTGATTACCCTGAAACAACGCAATCACGGTATATCCGTTTATGTCAAGGAAGTAAGTTTTTTGCTCCATCAAAACGCCGTCATAGTAGTATCTAACTATCCACTCAACGTTCTTTTGACCATTTCCATAACTTTTATCGGGTTTACCGCTAATTGTTCCGTCTTTTGCAAGATTTAGCCCCCAAACTTGATAGCCTGTTTCGCTATAATTCTTAATTTCAACCTTAGATAAATCTCCCGTAGGACAAGCAACGTCGATTTTCGCATTGTATTCCACACCGCATTTGCCGTTAGGCAAGGTTGCTGTTGTAATCTTAAAATCTGTCTTCTCGTATTTGTTGGTAATTTCTACAACGGTTGGCTCGCTTGAGTTATAATTTGCGTTATCCTTGTATATTACTTCATACTTGCCTGACGCAAGATTTTCAATCGTTGTTCCCGTGCAGTTAATATATGAGCCATTGTTATATGGTCTATATGCCATATCGGTAGTAACACCAAGTATTTTGCCGTCATTTTTACCTTCTACGGTTGCTTGCTCTGTGGTAATACCTGTCGGTGCAAGTTGTTCACCTTTAACGATTTCCCAAGTTATTTCTCTATCACCTTGTCCATATTGATTTGAGCCGGGAACTCCCCATCTATAACCCGGGTTAAGTTTTGCGGTGGCAGTATATTCCCCAATATCTTTTGCTTTATATGTTCCCGAAAGGGTATATCCTTCGCCTTCCTCAACACCGATTTGTTCATTTCCGTTATATTTCAGGGTTTTACCATCAGGCGTATATAATTGAGTATAACCCTCTACCACAAGTTGGTATTCTTTGTAATCTAATATATACGTCTTATATACAAATCTTATTCTAAGAGTAATTGTTTTACCCCATTCATAATACACTCTATCATCGGGCGTGCCGGTAATTGTTCCGTCCGCATTTACGGATAATCCACCGTAAAGCGTATCCAAACACTTAATCTGAATATCCGAGTCCGCCACACCTGCCGGTTTTGTAAACTCTATTTTTTCATTATACAAAACGCCAACTTTTGCATGTTTCAAGGTTTCCGTTGTCATTTTGTAAGTATCTAACTCTTCAGTAGTTACCCCATACTTGGTTACATTGAAGTCTAAAACAAGTGAGTTTTCCGAAACGTTACCAAACTTCGCATCATATGAAAAATTATTATTGCTTACAAGGTATCCTTTCAAAAGAGAAGAGCCTGCGAATAGTTTTCCGTTTGTTGTTTTCAATTTGAAACGGAAAGTATATTCTTCCCACTTCTCAAAAGTAAACTGAGTTGTTGAAGTGTATTCACTCGTTTTATAAGCACGTGCTTCTGTGCAAACAACGTTTGGGGGCAATGTAATTGCAGATTTTAGTTGCTCACTTGTAGGCGAAGTTGCCCCAACGTCAGGAAGATTATATTTTACAACAATATCTTGAATTGCTCCGGGATTTTCTTTTGTTTCGCCTGTTGTTCCTGTGAAAGTTTTTGAATTCCCGTCAGCGTCGGTAACAGTGAAACTTAAAACTTGAGCAAGCGTAGGTGTTGTAGGACGATTTCCGTAAAACGAAATTTTCCACATGTTTCCATTATCCAACGTCACAACGTATGGTAACCACGTCGGACATTGAATATTTGAAAATTGATATGGATATTTTCCGCCTTTAACATGTATTGAATCCGTTGTGGCGAACGCTCCGACATAGCCGTCAGCCAGTTGCAATCTCTCTGGGTTTACCAAACTTAACTCTTCGTTGCCAAGCACGTTAAATATGAAACTTATGTAATTGCTTGGATCTATTTGTAATGTATAAGAAGCGGTAACTCCGTCAAGTTTAAATTTTGAAGGTTCGGTTATTTGCCCCTCATAGCCGTCTAAAACAGAGTATTGCAAACGCAATGCGTAAGTAAACCCCGACTCGAATGTGTCGGTGTCTTTTAGAACTTCTCTTGTGTTCAAACAAAACCAATAAACCCTACTGATTTCAAGCCCACTTTCTTTAAGTGTAAGAGTTGGCATTGTTGCATTTTTGCCTATCTGTGGCACGTCAGCATCGGAAAGCCCACTAACCGTAAGTTCCGTTACCGGTGTTCCTCCTGCCGCATATACTGTATTCGTCGGGCTTGCCATCGCTATGCCAAGCATAAGCGCAAGGCACATTGTAAGACCGAGTATAAGCGCTAATATTTTTGATTTATTCGCCTTGTTGTGTGTCATAATCGTATCTCCTTTTAATTTTTGTGGGGATATATTCCGTGTCGCTATGCGACTTGAAGACAGCCCGATTGTCTTAAAGGGTTATCCAGAGCGCGGGGACGACGCCGCCGTCAGGAACCAGATCGGTGCTTTTTATGGCGCCCTTCTGATGTCTGTCCAGAACGAAGGTAGCGTATCCGTCGTTGCCACCACTACTACCTATAGACGGCGAACGAGTGTACCAGGTAACGTATTTTTCTTCGTAAATATCCATCGGCGCGCCGCGGAATTTGGCAAAATCGGATGCTTGCAGGTTTCTTGCGGGATCTTCTGCTTTTACGTCCTTATTAAAACCGTACGCCGTTGTGGTAATATCTCTCAAAGACAGCAAAAAGATCTTATCATCCGTATCTTTGCATTGGGCTGCATACTTGTTTTCCCCAGGCTTGTTTTGCGAGCTGTAAGTATCCGGGTAATACGTCGGGTATTCGTCCGGATTGCAACTTCTCGCGCTGTTGTCGAGGCGCGTGGTCTGTATGATTTCCTTTTGCAAATCGTTGAAAACCTCGTTGTAGAAGGTTTCGTTAAGCCATTGACGCAGGAAACAATATTCCCAGTTGTTGGCGTAAGTTCCGTCCATATTACCGTTTTGATCTTTTCTGAAAATGCCGTATTCGCCGTTATAAAAGCCTGCTTCTCCTCTATTGGGTTCCAGCCAAAAGGCATCCAAAGCGATGTCGCTCATAATATAGGCGGAATTTCCGCTTGTGGTCAAAATTCTCCATTTTATCGGTTCTACCTTAAACCAGTACACTTGATGATTGGTATAATGATTGTCACTGATAATAGAATAACCAAGACTTCCATATACCGCCGGGCGAAACTCCTTCATATAAAACCCTCGGTATTTTGTACCGCTATATATAACGTCTATATACCAGATATCCTTCGAATTTTCATAATATGACCAGTTTTCGGGTTTCTCGAGGACAGTGTAAATTGTGTACTCGGGAATAGTCCCTGCCACTTCGTTAAGTTTGGCGATTACGTTCTCGTCGCGCTCTAAGGTTTGTGGCCAGTAACCGAAATAGATATAGTTGCCCTCGCGAGTGTATTTTACGGGATTGCACTCATTGCAGGTGGTGCATACGTCGCAAACGTAACTGTGCTTGCCGTTGGCGGGGATTTCCACTTTCGTATTATAGTCGCAACCCTCGCGCTGACATTCGTCATACTCGTCCCAACCGGGCAAGCAGTCCGCTTGTTTTGCCTCACAGTGTTTGAGCTTATGTCCGAGAGCTTTTTCGACGTATCTATCCACCTTTGACGAATAATCGCAACCTTCGCGCTTGCAGGTGTAATAACTTCCCCAATACCCGTCCTCGGTGCATGTTGCGGCGCAGGGATCGTGCCTTTCCTTGTCGTGTCCGAGAGCGGGCAAACCATTATAATCGGTATTATAATTACAACCCTCGTTTGAGCATCTGTAATACTCCTCGTTGCCCCACTTTTCGCAAGTAGGCTCGACTCTTGCAACGCGAACGGACAAATTGTGTCCTGTTTTATCGATTTGCTCATACCCTTCGGTTTTGCCGCAGTAATGGGCGCATCTCTTGTATGCTTTCCAGCCGATTTCGGTGCAAGTAGGCTCTTTGGCGGCAACGTCCTGCATGTCGTGCCCGGTAGCGGGTATCGGCTTCTGCTCGGTATAAGTACAACCCGGGTTTATGCAACGTTTGCCGTGGGTGAGTCCTTCTTTTTCACACCAAGGATCGTAACCTTTTTCTTCGCGCAGGTTGTGAGGAGCAATCTCTCCGTACTCAAAGGTTTCTCTGCCCAAACTGCCGCAAATGCTGCAAACAAGGCGATACACCGCCTTTCTTTGGCATGTTGCGTTGTCCACGAGGTTTCTTTCGGTGACTTTTTCAACGTAACTGTGTATATGTTGTTGATCGGCGTTTACCAAGCCTGCAACGACAAAATACGAAAAACCTGTCGTTTCAAAGTATATATTGCCGCCATCAACCGCAGTTGCGAGTTCCTCGACGGAGTTATCGCTTTTGATGTGATATGTGACATATCCGAGTTCCGACTCAAACGGCTTGGGCAAAGTAACCTTCACTTTGCCGCTCGGCTGCACTTTTGCGCCGTTCTTTGAAACGGAAATGTCAAAAACGGCAACTTTTGCGCTGTCGTAGGGCTTGTCGATTGCCAAAATAGCGGTTTTGCCTTGCTCACTGTCGGCAGCATGGTGGGTGGCTGACAGCGTTGAGTCCTTGTCAAACACACCGACAACGCTCACGCCGCTGTCACTGCCGAGTTCGGTTGCAGCATTCCCCTTATCACCGCAAGCGACCAGCGCAAGGCACAGCGACAACGCCAGCGCAAGCGCAAAGAAAAGCAATGATTTTGTTTTCATAAAAATCTCCTGTTTGTGAGATTGATTTCGGCATTTATGCTTGCCGAATTTTTGCAAATAAGCGGATTGCAACAATCCGCTTATTTGCTTGTTTGATTATGCCAAACGACTTACGCCACTTTCACCACATGGATTCTCACATTTTGTGCGGAGTCCGTATGGTTTTTCAAGGTTATTGAATAATTGCCCGTTTCGGTGACATTGAAATCCGTACTGCCAATCACATTGACTGGATTAAAATTAAAGTCGTATAACTTGTCGATGCCGATTGTGCTAAACGGCACGATACCCGAACTATCGCTTTGTACGATTTCAATTCTATATTTACCGGGTGTAGACACCTTGAAGTAGAAATTCTTGGATTCTTTAGCCGTGAAACTCACAGACTTAAGCTCCCCACCGCTTGTTTCCACGACAGGCAGAGAATCGGCAGTGCTTGAATTGATGAACTTAAGTCCGACAGTGTTTGCTGCCACATCCGCGGCATATTCCATAAGGATGTAGACATAAATTTCTTGATTGTTTCGGTTTGGAATTATGAATCTGTCTCCGCTCGTAAGCGTTGTGTATTCAATTCCGTCAAACTGTGAATAATCGGCATAAAACACTTTTACCATTTGGTCATTGAAAGCCCCCGACTTTTGGGTGAATCTAACATAGTTTGTATGGAAATATGTTATCGCTCTTTTCACCGTGACTTTAATCACGACTTTGTCGCCTTTCTTGCCTGCCGGTAGTTGAAGCCCCGTCGTGATGTTTGTTGCCTCAAGTTCTTTTGCGGCGATGAAGCCGATTTGAGCATTTAAGATGTTGGCATTCACGGTGTATCTGACGTAGTATTTGCCGCCGGTTGACTTAAACGTATCCGACATCATATCGACTTTCACACCGGCGTCCGTGTACACCTCATAACGACTACTGCCGTTGGTGTTAAACGCATTGACAAAGCTATACCAGCCGCTCGTGAGAGGTTCAAGCTCGTTGAGTGTGAAGTATTTCACCTCGTTCGCGCCAATCGAACTCGTTATTACGCTGCCTGCTTGAAGGTTGTTGACTTGTTGGGTTTGTTTTGCAGAAACGTCGAAAGTCACGTTTGCTTGGTCGCAAATCCAGTTGCCGTCGGCGTCGGTGAGTCCCGAAACGCCCTTTTCCAAATTGATGTTGATGTATGAGCCTTGCAACGTGCCGCCGTTTTCAACGTGCGCCAAATCGCCGTTGCCAACGCCAATGCCCGTGCGCTTGTAACTGCCCACAATCACGCCGTTGTACTTGACAACCAAGTCGATTGCCTCGCTATCGACGAGGTCTTCGATCACGGTGCTTCTGTTCAAGTTGAGCGCAAAGGTTTTTTCGCCGCCTTGGATGGGTTCGATGACCGCTGTCTTGCCTGTGGGCTCGCTCACCGTGCAGTTTACTCTCGTCTTGGGAGCAACGTCGGTGACTACGCCCTCGGCAACGGCTTTGCCGCCCTCGATGAGCAAGAATCTACGTCCTACGAAAGCGGGGACTGTTGCGCTGCCGAAATCAACGGTAACGCCTGCAAGCGTGTAGCCGGGCATAAGCATACCGAAACTTGTCGGGAGTGTAATCGTGGACTGTATGTCGCCGATGCCTTCGATAAAGACAAAGCGAACGTTGGGTTTGTAATTGTTTTGCAACGGGCTAGGTTTCGTTTCCAGCACTCTGATAGTTGCGGTAAATTTGTCATACGAAGCCACGGTGTCGAGCTTTGTAATCGTATATCCGAGCTTAACCTCATCTTTGTCATCTTTGGTCATGTCTTTTGCAAGCAAGGCTACCGTGTCGCCTGCGGTTGCCGTTTCAACCGCTTGACCGTTCTTTTCAATCGCCGTCACGGTGAAAACCTTGCCAAGCTCGTTGATGTGGAGTTGGTCGCCTACATTCACGGTGCCGTTGGCAATTTGAACCTTCAAAACAGTTCCTCTGCCTGTAATATAGAAAGTTTCCTGAACGCCGGCATAAAATTCGGGAGCGTCCCAAACGGTGAGTCTGACCTCGTTCGATTCGTCGGCGATTGCGAACATATAGTTGGGGTTGTCGACAATCAACTCGCCCACGCGCATATTGTGAATGCCCACCGTGCGGTATTGATCGGGCACTTCAACGGTAACCCAAGTCAGGGTGTTGTTGGTTTCTTCTTGTACGTTTTTGCACTCCAAACCGAACTTGCCGCTTTCGAGGGTTTGGTCGATTTTTCTAGAATACACGCTTTCGCTCAGCGTGAGAATGCGATGCATTATCGTAAACGATTTGGTGTTTGATATTCCGTACCACTCTGCCGTGCCGGCGACTCTTGCACGCACAATATACTCGCCTGCGTCCGTGGGTGCGGTTGTGGTGTATGTGCTGTCGTCCTCGTCCTCGAGTTTATATTCGATTGTAAGTGCGCCGTTGCCGTTGAAGTGGACGTTTTCAGGGTTTAGCACGACAGGCGTTCCGTCGTAGGTTTTGCTAAGTTCCAAACCGCCGTCAAACGTGAGCGTATTGTACTTTGGCGGGGTTGCGGGGGTTGTTTCCTTTCTTGTTGCAGAACACGTTGTGCAAGTGAAGGTTTTTTCGCCCTCAACGCCGTAATCGGCGGGTTTGGTGATTTCGCCCGCGTTCCAGTTGTGAGCTGCAAGATCTTTCTTTTCGTCCGTGTGGGCGCAGGTTGCAGGATGCCAGTGATTTTCGGTGTCATAGCTCCACTTCGTCATATCGAAAGTATGCACATGCTCGAGCTTGTCTATGGACTTTGTTTTTTGAAAACCGCACACCGTACAAGTGAGCGTCAACACGCCCTCGGTTGTTTCGGTTGCGGGAGTTGTGACAACGCCTGCGTCGAAAGTATGGTCGGCTTTGTCCGCCACGTCCGAGTGTTTTTTTGTCATACATTCGTGCCAGTGGCTTGTTTCGTCATTTTTCCATTCGCTTGAAAACTCGTGTTTATTTTTGTTGCAAGCGGTGAGAACCGCAAGAGACAATACAAGCACCATTGCGATTGCCAGAATCGCGATGAATGATTTTCTTTTCATAGTTTTCTCCTTTTTTATTAGGTTGTTTTTTTGATTCATATATTTCAAATCGCGCTTGGGATTTGCGATGTGAAATCAATTATGTTTTTTTGTGTTTGTATGCCTTTGTCGAATTATTTTACGACAACGCTATACTTATATTTAATCGTTCCCATTCCCGGTTGGATATTGCTCTGTATAATGGTTGTTTTATCCGCGGACAACTCAAATGTCGAGCCTACAAACAAACCCGTTTCGTGAGCGGGGATTTCTTTTTCCATATCTTCCTGGCTGTCATAGAACACGATAGCAGAGCCTTTAATCCTGTACAACAGCGTTCTGATGCCTTTGCCTTTATCGTCTTCTTCGCCCGGATGTTGATCAAAAGTCGCCGTCACGGAATCTTTATCCGCCGCAAAAACGAGCGTAACTTTTGATACCTTATGAGTTTGTATAAACTGCTCCTCCGTCATTTCCATTTCTGCAAGGAGCGCTTGCTTGACGGCTTCGGACTCCCACTCGATGGTTGCGTCAACCTTCTTGAACGTCTTGCCCTTGATGTCGGCAGTCGCCCATTTTGCGTAAAGCGTGAACACTCTTGCCGGCATATATGAAAAACTGAATGCCGTGTCGGAAAGCGTCGTGCCGCCGTCCGTGCTTTCATACCAGCCTGCAAAAACAAAACCGTCTTTGGTGGGATCTGTCGGAGCTGTAATCGCCGCACCTGCATTTGCCTTGACGGGTTGCACCGCGCTGCCTCCTTTGCTGTCAAAAGTTATAGTATATTCTGTTTCGACGACAAGTTCGTCTTTCCCGTCCTTGTTGCAAGCGGTAAGAACCGAAAGCGACAAAACAAGCATCAACGCTATCGCCAAAATAGTGAATAGTGATTTTCTTTTCATGATTTTTGTCTCCTTTTTTCTAAATTGATTTGTTTCAAACCACAAATCGAGAATTGCGTTCTAAAACCGTTAATAATTTTCCGTTTTCGTTCGTTAAAGTGCGTCGATTGCGTCCGCAATGTAATCGGACGGCACGGATTGATAGAAAAACGCGTCGATAACTCCGAGCCTTTTTGCGTTTGCCACTCGATAAGACAAATCAGCATCCGACACGTTGTCGCACACAAAGCACACTTTGGCTTTGGGATTGTTTTTCTTCACCAAGTCCGACGTTTTGATACGCCTGTCAAAAGCTCCGCTGCCAAAACGCGTTACGTCCACGACAAGTACGTCGGCAAGGAATGCGCCGCAAACGTTGGCAATTTCCTCGGGAGTGTCCCCCGTCGCCTTTTCCACAAGCATATCGTGTTTTTTCAGTGCGTAAGTAATCACCTCGCAAACGAGCGTGTTTTGCACCGCAACGATAACCCTTTTCATATTTTTTGCTCTCCTTTACAATCCAAACGTAAATGCGCACTTTTGCACTTTACACAATCATTGTATTAAATTCGTTTTTAGCGCGGTAGTGTCAAACGTCCCGTTTTTTCGTTTTTTTATAAAAAAACAAAACTTTCTCTTTTCGCCTTTTTCTTTATCTCTTCTTTGTGCCGTGAAAGCGGAAAAATCTCCTATAAACGCAAAAAAAATCGTCCGCGTTTGCAGTCGATTTTTGTTTGCTTTATTTTGCCGATTTTACTTTTAAGTTGTCTATATCCTCAAATGTCGCCTTCTTTGCGTTCGAGTATCACTATGCCTGCCTCTCTTGCCCTCACCGCAAGTTCGGTACGATTGCGGAAACCCGTCTTTTCAAGCATGTCCGTCACCACGTTACGCACTCGCTTTTCGGACAAGTTCATCTTGTCGGCAATCTCGGCATTTGTAAATCCGCCCGTCATTTCTCTCAACACTTCCAGTTCCCTCTCGGTAAACTCGCTGCCCTTGGCAAGCCCCAACGTCACTTCGGGTTTTTCGTCGGGGTATGCGATTTCACCGTCCAAAACCCTGTTTATAAGCGACAATATCGGCTCTTTGCCGAAATCCTTATACCAAAAGCCTTCCACGCCTATGCTCTTTGCACGCTCGACGTACGAGCACTCGGGCATGCTCGTGACAATGATTATCTTCGTCTTGGCGTTCGTCTTTTTTATCTTCTCCGCCGCCACAAGTCCGCTTGCGCCGTTTTTTGTTACGACGTCCATAAGCACCAAATCAACGTCGTGGCGCGCACAACATATGTCCGCAATCTCGGCATTGTCTATTGACACCGCAAGATTAAGCCTTGGCTCGCTCTTCACGATTGCCTCGAACAGTTGCCTCGGCATCGCCTGATCTTCAACTATCATCACGTTTATTTTGTCACTCATTTGCCTTGTCCTCCTTGGGTATCGTCATTTCAAGCGCAAAATGCGGATTGCTTGCAACGCTCATTTTTCCGCCGGCATTCTCCGCCATAGTGCGCAAAGACGACAACCCTCCACCCTCTTTAATCTCTCGTGTCGGCATAGTGCCGTTGTTTGTCAGTTCGATTGAATACTCGTTTTCGTTTTCTCTCATCTTGACGTACAGTTCCGTTCCGTCGGCATGCCGTGCCGTGTTGACCACGCACTCGAACACCGTCGATGCAAAAATCTTCTCTACGCGCGTGTTTTTGACGGGACGTTTCCCGTCGTAAAAAATTCTTACGCCAACGCTCGATGCCGTCTTGTCCGCCTCGGCAAACTTGTCCTCTTCCTCGTCGGACGCAAATATCAGCGACGTAAGACCGTTCCACTCGGCAATAAGCGATTCTCTGTCGTACTCGCCTTGCGTAAGTGCCTTTTTTGTGCGCAATATCAGCGAACCGAGATTGGAGTGAACTTTCACTCTTGCCGCAAGCGTTTCTCTGTCCTTGGTCACTTCGGCGACGATTTCGCCGTATTTGCGCAAACGCAAGTTCATTTTGCGCAAATTTTCGTTCTTTTGCTCGGTTTCCTTTTTGAGCGCAAGTTCTTTGGTTATATCCGTACCCGAAAGCTCGTACACCGTCTTTCCGTCAAAGTCGTGCACGATACGCTTGTAGCAAGTTGCGCATCCGTCTTTTTGTTCGACGATAACCGAGCCTCCGCTTCGAGTTACGGCGATTCCCTCTTCCGCCTTGCCCTCGCAAAGTGTATTCCAAAAGGCTTTGCCGTCGTACAACGACTCGCCCGTGATGAATTTGCACTCTTCGTTTATTTGCTCGTTTAAAAGCAACACTCGCCCCGTTTCGTCATAGAAGCACAGCCCCGACGAAAGCTCGCTCAATGCGTCCTTGACGGACATCGCGGTAAGGCTCGACATGCGCTTTTTCACGACAAGCACAAGCCATAACGAGCCGAGCGCAATGAGCGCAAGTGCGATGAGAACAACGCTCCACAGCGGCATAAAGCACGGCGAGCCTGCGAAATCACTCGGTTTTGCGCCCAAATAGCGTATTCTAATGCCGTCACACAGATAGCAAAACAGCAATACGGACGTCGCGGACACCGCAAGTTCGGGCAAAACGTAGCGTAGTTTCAATTTATATGAAAGGCTCATCGCAAAGCATACCACGCCCACGAACGCCGCAAACAAATATGCGGTCAACACAATGCAAAACACGGCTTCGTTTGAGTATATGAAAGGAGTCATTCTCTATCCTCATTTGCAAACGTAAGCGTTGCATACAATGTTTCGTCGCTCTCAACAACGGATAGCGTCGCGCCAAGTTTTTCGCACTCTTTTGCACGCCAACCGCTCGGTATCGCCGCCTTTACGTTGTCCAGCGCAATGCGGCAAGACAACTCGCCTTTGCCGTCCGACAATCTGACGAGGCAAGCCGTGAGTTCGGGCAAAGTGCACTCAATGCAGTCCTCGAAAAATTCGTATATAAACTCTATTTGTTCGCTCGAAAATTCTCCGTCGCAGGTTGAGAAAACGGACGAATAGACGTCGCAAAAAGTCAATGCGTCGCAAGACTCGCGCAATGCGTACACAAGTTCGGACAGCGATATTTTGCCGCCGCTTCTCATGAGTGTAAGATTGCTCCTGCGCTTCAAAAACACGCCATATACCACCGCAAGTCGCAACGCGGCGTCCTTTTCCTCGTCCGTCGTTGCCCGTGCAAGCCGTTTGCTTATCTTTTTTAAATGCGGGCGAGCAACGTTGAAAATGTCTTTGTATAAGTTGTTTTGTTCCTCTATTTTGGAGCGTTGCTCTTTGAGCCTGTTTTCCGCGCTTATAAGATCACTCTCTTCTGCAAGCGTAGCGTTGATTTCGGCAAGGTCGTCGTTGATTTTGTTGATAACCGACGTGTCCTCTGTCCAAAACACCTCTCCGCCCGTGATAGCTTTGGCTTTCAACACCAAATCTTTCGACATTGCGATTTCGCCGTTTTTCGCCGCCTCGACGGCTTGCTCACGCGTTAATTCGGGTGCGTTTTTGGAGGACAATTCAACGTCGAATTTCTTGTCCGTTATTACCGCGGATACGTCCGCTACGTCAAAGAACTTGGCATGGTCGGTGTTGGACGGTATAAAGCCTATACGGATAAGGCTTTCGCACACGATAACCACGCTGAAAACCACCGTTTCGGGCATCTTTATGAAGAGCGGATTGAATACCTCGCGCAATATGCAAAACACAAGGCACAAAACGAACAAAACAAGCGGTATCCACGCTTTTTTGCGGCAATGAGATATGCGACACTTTATAAAAAGCAGTATGCCGTTTGCAAGATAAAGCCCCGCAATCCACGCAAGGATGAGATAGTATCCCCACTCCCATTTATATACCGAATTTGCGTTTTCAAGCCCTTGCGCAAAGGAAAAAACTTGCTCGTGAACGTCGTTTGTAAACACCAAAAGTATAAGCAAAACCGCAGGCATAAAAAGCAAATTCCATAGGTTAGATAGCGGTTTTCCGCTCTTTCGCGCCATGCCTAGCGCGGTTTTTAAAAGCACTACGGGAGCAATACATTGCGGTATGTAGTAGGAGTACCAAAAATACCTCTCCGCCGTCCCTTCGTAAACCACGTTGTATTTGACGAGTTTGAGCAAAAGCACCATGCTCATAAGGATAATAGTCGTCGCAAGCCCCGTGCGGATATTCTTGTCCGACACCCTGTTTATCACCGACACCGTCCAGTAAGTAAGTATCCCGAAAAAGATACATTGAGCCGCAAGCACCATAAATTTGCTTGTATTCCAATCAGACACGAGATCGTCCGTCTGCTGCAACACGCACGCAACGACGAACAACACCCCCGCAACCGCATAGGGCAATATACTATTCTTTTTTGATTCGCTTATGCCCATCGGTTACGCTCCTTTTGATTTTCGGGAAAAGACTTTGGTCATATTATAACATTACACGGCTCGCAAAAATAGATTTTTGCATTGCTGTCGCATTTTGTTATTCGCTGAACGCAAATAACAGCCGTTCGTTGAAATACGGCGCTCGAAAACCCTTGCAAGCAAGTTTTCTCGCTTGTATTATAGCATATTTTATGCTTTTTTCAAGCGCATTCGCCCTGCCGTCAAGATTTTAGAATTTACACACCATCTAGAGAAACAATCGTTTTATTTTTATCTCTCAACTTGTATTTGCAACACAATTTTATGGACATACATATAACAGTAAAATAGGCATGGAAAAAATGTATGAATTGAACGTTTTCATACACTTTAAATTTATTTTAGGAGGATTCTTTTACCTAAAGATTTTTTAATTCCACCACTTCAAGTGGTGGTTTATTGTCGCTAAAGGCTACAATGAAAAAACGCCCTCGATTTCGGGGCGTTTTTATTGGTTTTTCGCCGTCTTATTTAAGCAGATTTTCGGCATCGTCGAAGTTTGTTTGCACCGTCTTGAACACATCAGAAAGACGCTTGCCGTCCACAAAGCAATGGTTGACCGTTATGTTCAAAAGCATGACGCATTTGCCGTTTTCCTCGCGATATTTGTCCCAACATACTCTTGCACACGAAGAGGATTCGTAGTTGTTGTCGGGAAGTGGATGCGAAAAAGATTCCACGCTTATCCACGGCAAACAAGTGATATAATAATCGTCGAAACCGCTTGCGTCGTTGTATTGATCGTCAAAAGACGTTTGCGATTTTTTCTCCTCGATTATTCTTCGCGTTTCGTTGTAAAAGCCCTGATAATCGTCTATCATTTTGAAGCCGGCATTTGCAAATCTGCCCGAATCCGTCATCACGGTGAAAGTGGGATTTATCACGTCGTACAAACGGATTTCGCCTCCAACCTCGCGCATACGCATTTCGGGCACGGAGTTGAGTGCCTTTGTGACGAGATAGAGCGTATTGGCAAAAAAACTCGTCCCGCGTTCCTTTGAAATCCTTACGACTTCGCTTACGTCAACTTTGACGTTCATGCCGTAACACGGATTTGAAAAGGTGCGGAACCATGCATACTGCGACGGATTTTCAAGCTCTTCCACTCTATATGTTTTGTACATATGCCTTTATTTTGTCCTTTTCGTTTATTCCTGCTCGTCGAATCTCAAATACGCTTCTTTGAGAATTTTGGCACAGTTTTCCACTCCGATTGCCGACGTATTGAGTGTGATATGATAGTTTTTGGCATCTCCCCACTCGCTGTCGGTGTAATAGCGATAGTGTCTTGCTCTCATGCGGTCGTTTTCTTTGATCATGCGTTCGGCTTTCTTTTGGTCGTCGGTGCGCTTGAACACTTTTATGACGCGCTCCACTCTCGACGGCATATCGGCATGGATAAACACGTTGAGGCATTTGCACTTGTCTTTGAGCACGTAATCGGCGCAACGTCCTACGATGACGCACGCGCCTTGTTTTGCGATTTTCTCTATTGCGTCCGCTTCGCATGCGTAAATCTTCGATTCGACGTTTTCGAAGTTGGAGACGAGATTTCCGCCCCACATGCCTGCCGTAAACGCAACGGATGACAAACCTTTCATCTTCTGTTCGTTTTCTTTGATAAACTCTTGCGCAAAGCCCGAATCCTCGGACGCCATCGCAATGATTTCCTTGTCGTAAAATGGAATACCCAGCTCGTCCGCAAGCAATTTGCCCACAAACCTTCCGCCGCTGCCGTACTCTCTTGATATTGTGATAATCGTGTTCATATGCCCTCCTTCCGAGCGAAAACGCCACGTTTTTCTTTATTTTATTATCCGCCATTTCGGTATATTCGTCAATACGCATTTTTAAAAAAGCGTTTATTTTTGTCCGATTTTCGTCATTTCTAACAATAAAATTCGGGTTTTGCCCTATCCCGTCTTTATTGACTTTTACGCTGCAAAAAACTATAATTGACGCATCAACACTGCGAGGTATTTTATGCCATACACGGTATATCTCAAAAAAGGCGAGGAAAAACGCGTGCTTCAAGGGCACAGTTGGGTGTACGCAAACGAAGTCGCGCGCATAGACGGCAAGGACAAAAACGGCTCTTTGGCAACCGTTTGCGCATACGACGGAAAATTTATCGGCAAAGGCTATATTAACCACCTTTCAAAAATTCTAGTCCGCATATTCATTCGCGACGAAAATCAAATCGACGACGAAAACCTTTATATCGAGCGCATAACTCAAGCAAAAGCTTCTCGCACCGCTTTGGGCTATGACAACTGTTATCGCGCGATCTTTGCCGAAGCGGACAACCTGCCCGCGCTGATAGTTGACAAATACGACGATTATCTCGTGTGCCAGTTTTTATCTCTTGGTATCGACAAACAAAAGGACACAATCGTTGACAGCCTTGTCAAAGTATTTGCCCCCAAAGGTATATACGAACGCAGCGACGTTGCCGTCCGCCAAAAAGAAGGACTTGAAGAGCGCACGGGCGTTTTGTTTGGCGAAGTTCCCGACAAAATCGTCATCACGGAAAACGGACTGAAAATGTCCGTTGACGTCAAAAACGGACAAAAAACGGGATATTTTCTCGACCAAAAAGAAAACAGATTTGCCGCGCGCAGATACGCAAAAGGCAGAGTTTTGGACTGTTTTTGCAACAGCGGCGGTTTTTCTCTGAACTGTGCACTGTCTGCAGACGAAGTCATCTCTTGCGACATATCCAAAACAGCCCTCGAAAACGTCGAAGAAAATGCACGACTAAACGGTTTCACAAACATAAAAACCAAGTGCGCCGATGTTTTCGACGCATTGCGAGAGTACAAAAACAACGGCGAAAAATTCGACCTCGTTATTCTCGATCCTCCCGCGTTTTGCAAGAGCGCAAGCGAAGTCAAGGACGCATACCGAGGATATAAAGACATCAACGTGCTGGGCATGAAACTTGTAAAAAGCGGCGGATACCTCATATCGTCGTCTTGCTCGCACTATATGACCTTTCCCCTCTTTGAAAAAATGCTTGTGGAAAGCGCAAAAGAAAGCGGCAAAATCGTCAGAACGGTGGAAATCAAATCGCAAGCACCCGACCACCCCTCGCTGCTCTGCGCCGAAGAAACGCAATATCTCAAATTTTTTGTTCTGCAAGTCATGTAAAACGCCTGCAACTTTTAACTTGTAAAATCTTCAACTTGTATGATTTTCAACTTGTATAAAAACAAACGCGCACCGAAACGGCGCGTTTGTTTTTTTGCAATCTTCCGCAACTGCACGCTTGTAAGCAATTTCATTTGTGCTATGCGCAAATTTCACTGTCCGCAAGGACATTTTCACGCACGCTTGCGTGCATATCACTGTGCAAAATGTACAATTATGCGACGGCGTCATCGCTTTTTGTCGTTGCGTCGCTGACGACGTGTACGTCGAGTTGGTTGAAAGGTATCGTGATACCGTTTTCGTCAAACGCTTTCTTCACGTTTTCAATCATATCGAAATTGACCGTCCAATAGTCAGCGTTTTTGCACCATACTTTTGCGGAAATATCAATGCTGCTCGAACTTTGTGCCGATACGCGAACGGACGGTTCGGGATCTTTGAGAACAAGCTCGTTGGCATCGCAGACTTTTCTGATTATGGTTTTTGCTTTTTCAAAGTCATCCGAATAGGATATTGAAAATTTGAGGTCCACTCTGCGCAAATCTTTTTCGGAGAAGTTTACGACTTCGCTGGTGGAAAGTTTGCCGTTTGGCAGATACACGACCTTGTTGTCCGTTGTGCGAAGCCTGGTGTGGCAAATGCGAATATCCTCGACTGTCCCCTCATATCCGCATGCCTGAATGTAGTCGTCGTTCTTGAAAGGTCTTGTGATGAGGATAAGCACGCCACCCGCAAAGTTTGAGAGTGTACCGTTGATTGCAAGACCGATACCGACGCCCAACGAAGCGATAAGCGCCGTAATTGCGCTCGTGTCGATACCCACATAACTTATAAGTCCCAACACAACAAGCACTTTAAGTCCCACTTTTACCACGTAACTGACGGTTTTGTAGATTGTTTTGTCAATCTTCTTGTTTTCCGCGACTTTCTTGTCCGCACGCTTTGCAATCTTTTTGCTCAGCCAATTGATAAGAGCAAACGACACTATCATAATCACAATCGCAATAAGCAATTTGATGCCGGTGTTCGTAAGCCAATTTTGCACTGTTTGCCACACTTGCTGCCAATCCATATCCAAAATCTCCTTGTGTTTTAAAAATTCAATAAAGCGCAATCCGCTCTCCGTCAAGTGATTATACCCTCAACCGCCGCTTTTAGCAACACAAAGTTTCAACTTGACAAAAACAACTCATGAATACATCCGCTTGTTGTCAAAACGCTTGTTTTTCAACACCGATTTAATTATTAAAAAATCCGTACCAACCGGCACGGAATAAGTTAAGAGTGCTTTCTATTGTTCGGGAATCATAACTTCGTCATATCGAGGGCTATACAAAATTTTTATATTTCGATCGACATATTTCTTATAAACCGCATTATATCCGTCGATCTGATATAGAAACGTATTTTGTTTTTTTGAACCGCTTCTTCGCACAAATTGTTGATTGTCATAAAAAAACGATACCGAAATCTTTGCACCAAATGAATTTCTTCTCATGTTATCATTTTGATTGACGGCAGACCAGCGCATATTCATTATACTGGGATCGTCAAACGATCTATAACAATATGCGTCAAGTAGTACGGCATCGGCAAGCCATAACCTGATTTTTTTCTTGTGATTCACTACTGTATAAATTGGATACATATATAAAAACAAAACAGCAAGTATTATTAATGCATAAATTACAATTTCTGCAATTCTCTCTGAATTAATAATTATCATAATCCCACTTGCTAGTGTACCCAAAAAGCAAATACAAAGCAAAATTAACAAGACGATAAACTTTGGTTTCGAAATATTCTTTCCTCCCGATAATGTGGCTCTTATATCATTTTCGGTTATACTGTTTTTCTCCATTGTTTTGTTGAGTTTGAGATTTTGATTGTTTCGATACATATGCTATTATATTGTCAATATGTTAAAATGTTCTTTAATAATTTAATTATACAATAACATCTTCTATAATGTCAATAGCAACCGAAAACCGACAAAACGCATAGTCCGATTGCATTTTGTAGAAACCGTTGTACTCGCCGGGAGCGGAATTGGCGTAGACCATAGAGAACAAGATTCTCGAAAAATCGAACATTGCGATGTCCGTGGACAACTCGCCCATGTCTATAAGGCAACACTCGCCGTCTTGCACCATGATATTGTTGATATTGAGGTCGCCGTGCACGCAGCCGTCGCTGTCGGGAACGAGGTCGAGAAAGCGATGCAAATACCGTCTTTCCTCTTCGCTGACCCCCGTGATGTTTGCTTGCGCTGCTGCTTTTTGCGAAACGAAACGTTGTTTCGTGTCGCTGCGCCTTGCGGCTTTTTTACAGCCTGCGCAAGCCGTTTTTATCTGCTTGTATGAAAACAGCCGTCTTGTCGACGGCTGTTTCATTGTGTTTACGCTCTGGGGTTCTTGATGTTTGCTTGCGCTGCTGCTTTTTGCGAAACGAAACGCTGTTTCGTGTCGCTGCGCCTTGCGGCTTTTTTTACAGCCTGCGCAAGCCGTTTTTACCAGTTTGTATGAAAACAGCCGTCTTGTCGACGGCTGTTTTATTGTGTTTACGCTCTTGGATTCTTGATGTTTGCTTGCGCTGCTGCAAGGCGTGCGATAGGCACTCTGAAGGGGGAGCAAGACACGTAGTCAAGACCGATTGCGTGGCAGAATTCGATGGAGGAAGGATCTCCGCCGTGCTCGCCGCAGATACCGCAATGCAAATGATCGTTTGCGCCTCTGCCGAGTGTGACTGCCATCTTCATAAGTTTGCCGACGCCAACGGTGTCAAGACGTGCGAACGGATCGGACTCGTAAATCTTTGCTTGATAGTAGCTGGGCAAGAACTTGCCTGCGTCGTCACGGCTGAAACCGAACGTCATTTGCGTGAGGTCGTTCGTACCGAAGCAGAAGAAGTCTGCCTCTGTTGCGATTTCGTCCGCTGTGAGAGCCGCTCTGGGGATTTCGATCATCGTGCCGACTTCGTATTTGAGATCGACGCCGCTTTCTTTGATGACTGCGTCGGCGGTTTCTACAACGGTCTTCTTGCAGTATTTAAGCTCTTTGACTTCGCCGACGAGCGGGATCATGATTTCGGGCATAACGTTCCAATCGGGATGATGTTTTTGGACGTTGATAGCCGCCTTGATGACCGCTTTGGTTTGCATAACCGCGATTTCGGGATAAGTGACTGCCAAACGGCATCCTCTGTGTCCCATCATCGGGTTGAACTCATGCAAGCTGTCGCAAAGAATCTTGATTTCGGACACGGATTTGCCTTTTGCTTTTGCAAGAGCTTCGATGTCTTTTTCTTCGGTGGGAACGAACTCGTGAAGCGGCGGATCCAAGAAACGAATGGTAACAGGCATGCCTTTGAGAGCTTCCATAAGACCTTCGAAGTCTGCTTGTTGCATAGGCTCGATTGCGTCGAGTGCTTTGACGCGCTCTTCAACGGTTTCGGAGCAAATCATTTCACGGAATTTGTCGATTCTGCCGGGGCCGAAGAACATGTGCTCGGTACGGACAAGACCGATGCCTTGTGCGCCGAGCTCTGCAGCTCTTTGTGCGTCTTGGGGAGTATCAGCGTTAGTGCGAACGCCAAGTGCCTTATACTTGTCTGCGAGCTTCATGATTCTTCCGAAATAACCGCTGTTGGGATCTGCGGGAACGGTCTTGATGATCGTGTCGTAGATGTTGCCCGTCGAGCCGTCGAGTGAAAGGCCGTCGCCTTCGCGGAAGATCTTGCCTGCGAGTTCAAAATATTTTTCTTCTTCGTGCATCTTGATGTCGCCGCAACCGGAAACGCAGCAGGTTCCCATTCCGCGAGCAACAACCGCCGCGTGAGAGGTTTGACCGCCGCGAACGGTGAGGATGCCTTGTGCATATTTCATACCTTCGATGTCTTCGGGAGAAGTTTCAAGTCTGACGAGGACAACTTTCTTGCCTGCCTTGCCTTCTTTGACTGCGTCTTCAGCCGTGAAAACGATCGTGCCTGCCGCAGCACCCGGAGATGCCGCAATACCTTTGCCGACGATGTCTGCTTTGTCCGCTTCTTTGAGTGCCTTTGCGTCAAATTGCGGATGGAGCAACATATCGAGAGTCTTTGCGTCGATTTGGAGGAGTGCTTCTTGCTCGGTGATCATACCCTCGTCGATGAGGTCGCAAGCGATGCGGATTGCAGCCGCTGCGGTACGTTTACCGTTTCTGGTTTGAAGCATATAGAGTTTCTTTTGTTGAATGGTGAACTCCATATCTTGCATATCTCTATAGTGGTTTTCCAAAATCTTGCAAACGTCTTGGAATTGCTCGTACACTTCGGGAAGAACTTCTGCCATTTGAGAAATGGGCATCGGTGTGCGGACACCCGCGACGACGTCTTCGCCTTGAGCGTTCATAAGGAACTCACCCATAAGACCAGGTTCGCCAGTTGCGGGGTTACGCGTGAAAGCAACACCCGTGCCGCAATCGTCGCCCATGTTGCCGAATGCCATCATTTGGACGTTGACTGCCGTGCCCCAGCTGTACGGAATGTCGTGATCCATACGGTAGATGTTTGCGCGGGGATTGTCCCAGCTGCGGAAAACCGCTTTGATTGCTTCGAAGAGTTGTTCCTTGGGATCGGACGGGAAAGGTTTGCCGATCTTTGCTTGATACTCTGCTTTGAACTTGCCTGCGAGTTCTTTGAGGTCGTCTGCGGTGAGTTCGACGTCATAGGTGACGCCTTTTTTCTCTTTGAGTTCGTCAATGAGAGCTTCGAAGTACTTCTTGCCGACTTCCATAACGACGTCGGAGAACATTTGAATGAAACGTCTGTAGCAGTCCCAAGCCCATCTGGGATTGCCGGATTTCTTTGCCAAAACTTCCACAACGTCGTCGTTGAGACCGAGGTTGAGGATTGTGTCCATCATACCGGGCATGGACGCTCTTGCGCCCGAACGAACGGAAACGAGAAGCGGATTTTCTTTGTCACCGAATTTCATGCCCGCTTTTTCTTCGAGCTTGGTGATGTTTTCCATGATTTCCGCTTTGATGTCGTCGTTGATTTGTCTGCCGTCCTCATAGTATTGAGTGCATGCTTCGGTCGTAATAGTGAAACCGTAAGGAACAGGAAGACCGATGTTGGTCATTTCTGCGAGGTTTGCGCCCTTGCCGCCGAGAAGTTCACGCATTTTTGCATTGCCTTCGGCAAACTGATAAACGTATTTTTTGCCCATTTAGAATTCCTCCTAAAAGATTTCTTTATATTCATTGACTATGATAACAAAAAACGCTTTTTTTTGCAAGAAGTTTTATAATGTTGCAGAAATATTTTATATGTGTATATTATTTTCCATAACCGAGCGCAAAACGCAAAATTTTTCTTTTTCTAATTTCCAAAATGAGTTGCGCCCGCCGTTTTTTTTTGTTACACTTTGTTTATCAAATTTTTTTAGAGGTGCAACTTTTATGGACGCTGACCCACGAAGTAGTCAACAACTCCACTAATACGCACACGCTTTAGGTTCTCCTGCGTGGCGCGTATTGCTATGCCCCAGGAGGACAAAATGATCCAAGTCTACAAAAAAGTCAACAAATCCGTCATCGAAGTAGATCCCGAACTTATCGTCAAGGGCTACGATTTCACCGAGCAATGGATTCATATGTCAAACCCCACCGACAAAGAAATCGAGCTCGTGTGTTCCTCATGCAAAATTCCCGAGGACTACGTCAAAGCGGCACTGGACTCGGAAGAGCGCGCTCACTGCGAAAAAGAGGACGACATACTCATGGCAGTCACCGACATTCCTATCACCGAGGAGGACGACGACCGCTACACTTACGCGACCTTGCCTTTCGGCTGCATCACAACGGAAAGCACAATCGTTACTGTTTGCCTAAACGAAACGTCCATAATCAACGACCTTATGGCAGGACGCTACGTCAAGGATTTCAACATCCACAAGCGCACTCGTTTTGTGCTTCAACTTCAATACGTAATTGCAAAAAAATACTTGCAATACCTCAAACAAATCGACAGAGCAAGCCAACGCGTTCAAGCAGAGCTTGAAAAAGCGATGAAAAACGAAGGTCTTATCGAGATGCTTTCGCTTGAAAAGTCCCTCGTTTACTTCTCCACTTCCCTGCGCGCAAACACCGCCGTGCTCGACAAGTTTCCGCGTCTTGTCAAATTTTTCGAAGAAGACGACGATTTGTGGGACGACGTGCTTATCGAAAACAGACAGGCAATCGAAATGTCAAACATCTACCGCGACATTCTGAGCGGCACGATGGACACGTACGCTTCCATTATTTCCAACAACCTCAACGTCGTCATGAAGACGCTCACCGTCCTCACGCTTTTGGTTGACACCCCTGCAATGATCGCCGCACTTTGGGGCATGAACACGGGCGTTCCTTTCGAGGGCAAACTTTGGGGTTTCTGGGTTGTCGTGGGCATAAACGTGCTTATTTGCATTGCGCTTATCATCGTTTTTATCAAGAAAAAAATGCTCAAATAATGCGGATTTTGGAAAAATCGAATCGACACAAAAAAATCGGCAAACCGCCGATTTTTTTATTGCCGAAGAATAGTTTTATATCGTTGAAATTTGTCAACCGTTTTATCTTTTTTTCGGTATTCTATCCGCTTTAATTGCAATGTCCGTCGCATTTGCGAATGGTGTTTTATTTTGCGTTTTTCCACATAAAAACGGAAGCGTTACGCTTCCGTTTAAAATTTTGCGTTTTTTTGCCAAAACCGATATTCTATCAGCCTTGAATGAGGGACTTCATGACCTTTGCCATGCATTGAATGACAATCTTCTTTTCTGCCGGCACGTCCTTGTACTTGTTGTACGTGCTGAGCAAAAGCGTTGCGATGTTCATCTTCATTTGCTTGGACATGTTTTGAGCAAGCATATAATCGACGAGGTTGGGAAGTTTGACAAGTTTTGCCGGCTTGACGATTTCGTCGTCGTCCTCGCTCGGACCGTCAATGACGTAAACCACTTCCTCTTTTTGCTCTTCGCTCGCAGTTTCGTCGGCAACGGCTTTCTCTTGCGGCTCTTCTTGTTCGACCTCTTCCACTGCAGGCTCTTCGGCTTCTTCCGTTTGCTCGTCAACCGTTTCTTCTTGAGCTTGCTCTTCGACTTGCTCTTGAGAGGGCTCTTCTTTCACTTCTTCGAGAGCGGGAGTTTCTTCGGCGGTTTCCTCTGTCTCGGTTTTCTCTGCCGGTGCTTCGTCTTTGACTTCTTCTACGCTTTCGCTTGCTTGTTCGGATTGAGCGGACTCGTCGTCAACGGGCTGCGCAACAAGGTCATCGCCCTGTTCTTGTTTGAGAATATAGGCGATGGCTTCGTACTCTTTGGGGAGTGCGTTGTCGTCCTCGTCGTCATCGATGAGTTCGCTTTCAAGGAAAATTTTGTCTTCTTGCTTCTTTGCCGCCTCTTGATCGGCTTGTTGCTTTTGAAGCTCTTGCTGTTGTTGCAAGCGCAATTCTTCTTCGCGGCGTTCTGCTTCGAGTTTCTTTTTCTTCTTACCAAACATCTTTACAATCCTCGCAATGTTTTATTGATATTCTTGATATTTTGCGTCGGCTCACAATTTTCCCGACGTCGATTTTTTAGTTGTTGCTTTGCAAATCGCGCATCACTTTGGAAAGGCAAGACACGACGATTTTGCGATCTTCTTTGCTGTCCTTAAACTTATTGTACGTACCTATAAGCATTGTTGCGATTTGAATTTTCATCGCTTTGGGCATATTTTTTGACAGCATATAGTCCACCAAATTGGGCAATTTGACGAGTTTTGCAGGTTTGACGTGCTCGTCATCATCCTCGTCGTCACCTTCAACGACATAGACCACTTCGGGTTCTTCGTCCTCTTGCGCCTCTTGGATTTCTTCGCTTTCCGTCTCCGATTGTTCCTCTTCGGACTCGTCCTCGCTTTGCTCTTCTTCGCTCGCAACGTCCTTTTCGGCGTAATCTTCTACGTTTTCTTCTTCCGCACTGTCCGTTGTGGATTCTTCAACGGCTTCTTCCGTTTGTTCGTCCTCTTCGACGTCGTCAACGTCCTCGGACGCTTCCGTTTCTTCGCTTGCCGTATTCTCTTCCTCTACGTCCTCGGAGTTGTCTTCATCGGCTTCTTCGATTTGAGACTCTTCGGTTTCTTCCGCTTGCTCGTCAACTATTTCTTCTTGAGCTTGCTCTTCGACTTGCTCGTCCTCTTGAACGGACTCTTCTTCGACAGGCTCTTGCTCTTCGCTTTCTTCTTGCTCGGCAGGTTCGGATTGTTCGCTTTCTTCAACCGCAGCGGTTTCTTCTTGCTCGTCGATTTGCTCTTCTTCGGTTTCTGGCGCGATTTCCTCTTGCTCCTCAACGGCTTCTTGCGGTTCTACGACTTCTTGTTCAAGCTGTTCGTCAAGGACTTGCTCGGTTTGCTCGTCCTCTTCCTCTTGCTCTTGCAAAAGTTCGTCTATATGCTGTTGTTCGGCAACTTCTTGGTCGCCTTCTTCGATTTCGGTTTTAGTTTGGTCGGATTCCTCTTGGGCAATCTCTTCGGCCTCTTCTTCCTGAGCGTTGATGATTTCGTCGATACTTTCTTGCTCGTCCTCTTCCGTTCCCGACTGTTCTTTCATTTTCTGCTCGATAAGAGCTTCGATGGGCGTTTGCTCGTTTTCGTCGATATCGACAGCCTTTGCGGTGTTGCGCGCAATGATTTCTTCAACCAAAGCGTTGAGCTCTTGAAGGGGAGAAGAATCGGTTGCGTAATTACTTTCGATTTGGAGATTGACCTTTGCGTCGAGATCCTCTTGCATAGCCTCGAAAGTTTCAAGACATCTTTGATTTTGCTTGCGAGCAAGAATCACGAGCACGAGATAAATCACGCCGATAAGCACGAGAGCGGCAAGGTGTACGACGCCCATTTTCGCGTCTTGCAAAGTGCCGTAACCCCAAAAGGCAAACAAGCCGAGCAGTATAAGGGATATTGCGAGGAACACGCCCGAACGCACGTCTTTGTTCTTTTTGACAAACTTGTCGTAGACGGCGCTGTCGCTGACTATATCGCTGGGGTATCCGAAACGCACTCCGAGATATTGCACCCATGTGTCGCGAAGTTGTTGCGGCGTCTTTTTGGAGAAACAATGCGCCGTGAAATCGCTGACGTTGTCGTCGTCAACGGCATCGACGTTGGCAAGGTATTTTCTGATTTTTTTGCTTGAAACGTAAAGTTTGCGGGCATGAGAGCCGAGCAACGTGAAAGCCGTTATGACGCCAATACCCGAAATCACCGACAGCACGACGATGAAAAACATTTTGATGTCGACGACAGGAAGTTTTTCGGACACTCCTGCAAGCCAATGAAACGCCTCTTCGAAAAATTCCACGATTATCCTCCGTTTCGATACCGATGTGCGCGTCGATAACTTTAAGAAATATCTATATAATTATACATAGCGCACGCATAAAAATCAAGAACATTTTTCAAACAAATGAATTTTTTTATCAAAATTTTCCTCGTGTGCGCAAAAAGAAAAAACGCCCGGCAAAATCGCAGAGCGTTTTCTATCTTTCAAAGCGTTTACCGTTTTAGACAAAAGTCTTTCTATTTCAAGACGCGGTTTTGCTTTTTCTACCGCACGTTTTACAATCATTCGATGCAAACAAGTCCTATACTTTCAGCGTCTTTCCGGTTGCGAAAGAATAAAGCAAAATTTCATCGATTTTTGCGCCTATTGCGCTTTCAACCGCCGATTTGTACAGATAAAGTTGCTTTTTGTACTTTTCAACCGTTTTTTCGTCTTTGAGCGACGAAGTTTTGAAATCGACGATTATCTTCTTTTCGTCATTGATAAACAGGTCGATTACGCCTTGCACCAGCACTCTGTCGTCGCTTGAAAAATCGTCGGATACGTCGCTTGCCTTTTTGTACATCATAAAGGCTTGTTCCCTATGGCACCTACCCTTCTTTTCCGCCTCGCGCGCAATCTGCATAATCCCGCTTTCAAGGCATGCGACGATGTCTTTTGCATCAACCGCGGCTTTTTCTTCGGCTGTGAGAATATTGCGTTTTACAAGCGAATTTATCTGTTCTTCGACCTCGCTTAAACCGCTTGCGAAATAGTCGATATATTGCATAACCTTGTGGTAAGCAGTGCCTCGTTTCGCCGCATCTTCAAACAAGTTTACGGTATCTTCGTCCATGCTGTCGAGAGCGGAAACGCTGTACTTCATCGCAAGCGAAGTTGCTTGTTTGTACGGATATTCGAACGATTGCACCTGTTTTATCGCGCTCACGATTTCATCGTTCGGCAAAAGTTGCAGCCTTTCGTTTTTGACGCTGTGATTCTCCTCGTCGCCGGAGTAATGGCGGAAGGGCACACACTTCACCGCGCCGTCGAAAACCGCGTTTGAAATGAAATCGATATCGCATCCCGCGCCGCCCAGTCTTGCCGTTACGCCGAAGCCCGCGCTCTTCGTTTCACTGACGGTTGCCGTGATATACATCAGCTGTTTGGCGCGCGTGAGCGCAACGTAAAAAAGTCTTATTTCCTCTTTGAGCTGATTGTCTTTTATACACTTTGCCACTGCAAGTTTGGACAGCGTGAGCGAATTTTTGGTTTTGTTTTCGAAATCGAAAGAATTCATACCCACAAGTCCTTTGTTGTTAGACTTGTCGCCGCCCATGCCTTTGCCTGTCAGTATGAGATCGCCGGATCCCGCCTCGTAATTGAATCCGAATGCGGTGTCCGCAACGAACACGACGGGATTTTCAAGTCCCTTGTAGCCGTGGAAGGTTGATATGACCACTCTGTCGCCGCCCGTCGCGCCTCTGTCGCCGCCGTCGGCTTCACAGTAATCGCGCAGGAATTTGCCGAGAGAATCGTCCTCGTCTGGACTTTGCATAAACGCTTTAAGCCCGTACACGTCTCCCTCTCCCGATCGCATGAGATACGCCTCGTAACAGCAATCTCCGACGATATCGTTCATAAGGTTTTTTACGCTTTCAAAGCTCGCTTTGAGTCTATATCTCTCGAGTGTTTTCAGCGTATTTCTCGCTTTTTCCGCAACGGACGAATCCGAATGAGCCGCCGCCAAAAACTTGTCGTAAAGGCAATCGCCGTCTTCGGACGCGATCAACGCCGCTTCGCTCTCGTCGTAGCCGCCGAAATAGGACAACAAATATCCTGCGAAAGGAATGTCTTGTCTGGGATTGTCGAGCACGCGTAAAAACGCCACAAGCTCTCTTTCGGGCAAAGAAACCGATTTGCCGAACGCTCCTTCGTTGACGGGTATTCCTTTCGATTTGAGAGTTTTTACGATTTCTTTCGCACCCGTCGAGCGTGAGCGGAACAACACCGCGATATCGCCGTAACCGATATACTTTCCGTCCCCCTTTGCTCTTCCGACGAGCTTTTGGATTTCGCTTGCGATGAAGTTGCCTTCTTGCGAACTTGCCTCGTCGTCCTCTTCTCCCTCGTCTTTTTCTATATCGTAAAGTCCGAAAGACGGGACGCTTTCGCTCTTTTGCTTTACGAAAAGATGCACCTGCACGTATCCTTCGGGAGATACGCCTTCCAATTTCACCGGCGCAACGTCTTTAAGTTCGAATCTTGCGTCCTTTTTGTAGTCGACGTCCGCACTCGCCTTCGTCATTGCGCTGTCAAACACGCCGTTGACGAAATCGAGGATTCCGTACGCGCTTCTGAAATTGCGGTTGAAATAAACGTTCGTCCCCTCTTTTACGCTCTCTTCGTAGGCGTTTTGTCTGGATATGAAAATCGCAGGGTCGGCAAGTCGGAAACCGTATATACTCTGTTTGACGTCCCCGACCATAAAGCACTCGCCTTTGACGAGCTTACGTATGATTGCCTCTTGCGTGGGGTTGACGTCCTGATACTCGTCCACAAACACCGCGTCGAAATCCCCCGAAAGCTCGTATTCGTCGTGCGAGAGCAATTCGAGCGCCTTGTGCTGCAAATCCTCAAAAGACAATACGTTGTCCTCTTGTTTGAGCTCTTCGAGTTTTTTTGCGAACGTTTGAGCGACTTCCACCAGCTTTTTGACGTATTTTGCGTTTTGCTCGTGGGCGGATTCGAGAGAGTCCTGCCTGTTGCAAATCTCTTTCATTTCGTCGATTGCGTCGTGAAACTGTTTGAGATAGTCTTTGACGTAGCCGACGAGCAACTTCTCCTCCTCGCTCGCTTTCGGACTGACGGTTGCGCGCGGTTTTTCGTACTTGCTCGCAAGCGTGCACATATCGAAAAGTTTGCTTTTGCTTTCAAGCTCGTCGCAAAAGCATATCGCGACTGCAAGGCTTTGCAAATATTTCGAGGTTGGCGCAAGCACTTCGAGTTGCGTTTTTATCGGCAAAAGCGCGTTCTTGGCGTTTGCGAAAAACGTCTTGTAATAATCTTGCAATATTGCAAAAAATTTGCTGTTTTCATACGAATCGTAGCACTCGCTCACGCACCTTTCAAACTCTTCTTCGTCGGGCTGAATTTCGATAAGACCGTAAAATTTGATGAGATTGCTCTTCAAATTCTCTTCCTTTCTGGATTGCGAGAAGATGTCGGCAAGCTCGCAAAAAGTTTCGTCGCCGCTTGCGGTATAGGTTGCAATCACGTCGTCGAGCGCGCGATTCATATAAGAAGCGTGGCGAGTTTCGTCAAGCACGTCGAACGTCGGAGATATGCCGAGTTTGTCGAAGTTTTCGCGTATGAGCGACTGGCAAAATGCGTGTATCGTGCAAATATGGCAAAACGGAAGCTCATCGATTTCTTGTCTGAATCTGTCCCGCTTTTCACCCGAAGACGCGCAAGCCGCTTTAAAAAGTTCCTGATGTAACTTCTCTTTAAGTTCGTCGGCAGCGGCGTTGTTATATACGAGCACCAACAGATTTTTGAGCGTTGTGCCCTCCGATATCATCACGATTATGCGCTTTACCATCGTGGACGTTTTGCCGGAGCCTGCCGATGCGGACACCAAAATACGACCTCTTTCGAGCACGGCTCTTTTTTGATCGTCGGTGAGAAGAATATTACCCTTTTCGTCACGCAAAATTTCAAGTCTTTCTTCCGCATTTTTACCGAATACGGTCACCTTGTTTTCACTCATTTTCGTTCTCCTCCCCGTTTAAAACAAAACTTTCAAGTCCTTTGACTTTCGGAGATTTTCTTTCGCAAACGCCCTTGTACGCGCATATTGCGGCAAAGTCGCAACGCTTGCATTTGTCTTTGAGCGGCGAGGGCTTTATGTACCCTTCGGCAATCTTGCTTGCTCCCTCTCCCGCGATTGCGACGGCATAGTCGCCGAGTGCGTCGAAGCCCTCTTTCGAGAGGTGAATTTCGGGATTTAAGTTCTCGCCTTTTCTATCCGTTTTGTACGGTACAATCGCACAATCGGGATTTGAAAGCGTCATTTCGTCCATTAAACCAAGCGTTTCGCGACTGTCGCACGCTTGCCCTTTGTATTTGTAGCGATTGCCGTCCTCGTCCGTAAAACTTGAAAACACCGGGAAATAAAACACTCCGCAAGGCGTTGCGTTTATGCTTTTTTCAACCGCTCTCATATACACGTAAAGCTGAATCTTTTGTCCGCAATAAAGCTCTTTAAGGGGTAAATCCGCGCTCTTATATGTCTTGTAATCGATGATGACGAACTTGTCGCCGAGCACGTCCACTCTGTCTATCGTGCCTTTGAGTTCCACATTTTTGCCGTCGAATTCGAGCGACATGGGTTTTATTTCGCTCTCGCCTATCTTCGCTTCGAGCAAATACGGAGTAAACTTGGAGCGTTTTTGCACGTCGAACAAGTCTTGACAAAGCGTGATTCCCTCTTGTTTGAGGCGCGCGAGGATTCTGCCCGTATCCGCTTTTTCGAGCAACACTTCAAAATGATTTTCCTTTATCGCAAGGTCGAAATACTCGCTTGCCTTTTGCGCCGCGTCCTGCTTGTCGTTTATCTTGCCGTCTCGCACATCGCCGAAAAACTTTTCAAGCACGAAGTGCAAAATCGTGCCGTTTTCCGTGCCTTCGAAAGTGCCGTCTTTGCGCTTTCTCAAAGACAAAATATAGTTGAAATAGTGTGCGTACGGACACCCGAAAAACGTTTCGAGCCTACTCACGCTCGTGCGCCCGACAAAATAGGATTTTTCCGGCAAGTTTATCCTGTCGGGTACAACGAACGACTTTTCGATAAGGCTCTTTTCTTCCTCCGACACGAGCGAATACGCCGAGCCGAAAACGTCGATATCCTTTGCGTCCGCTCTTCCCGACACGCCGTTTTTCAAAGTTTCGTTGAAGCAGCTCTTTTGAGTAGACAGCACGAGGGCGGCTTTTTGCATATCCGTGCCGTCGAGGGTTTCGAAATGCTCGAAATCAATCCTCTCGATTTGAAGAGGTTTGCCGTCTTTTTCAAGCATGTTTTGAAGCTCGAACACAACGGTCGACGGGCGAAGCGCGCCGCCGTCGCCGCTGTCGGGATAGCTCACCGCAAGTCTGCCTTGCGGCTTTTTCATTAGGTCGCAAACGAAATACATACCGTTGAGCAGTTTCTGTTTTTCGCTTGGATTCATCTCGACTCCTAGAGCGGACAAAGTTTGCTCGTCCTTGTGCGTTATCACGACGCCGCCACTGCTTTGAGGGGGCAGTTTTCCGCTGTTTGCGCCGAGAACGTAAATATCTCCGTTGCCCGAAAATCTCGAATCGGTATCGCCTATAAACACACAATCGAGATACGTAGGTACAAGCGCGATTTTGAGCGTCTTTATCATGGACTTGAACACGCTTTCGAAACCTGCGATATCCGTGTCGTAATCCAGCACTTCTTCTATCTCTTCGAACACCGCCTCCAGCTTTGAATCCACTTGCTCGGCGCACTTTCTGAAATACTCGCTTTCGCTTGCAAGGCGGTCAACGTATTTTGCATAGCACGGCGCAAGGGTTTCCAGCAACTCTTTGGTTGCCAAAACAAATGACTTTACGTTTTTCACACCGGCAAATCTTTCGGGTTTTACGAGAGTTATCAACTCTTTTCTCACTCTCTCAGGAATAACGTTTTCGATGCAATTATCCAAAACAACATCTTTATCGTCTATTTTTGCATTGATAAAACCGCCTTTTTGTTCTTTTCCCTTGATTATCTTTCTTTCTTCGCACTTTTTGAAACAAGCCTCTTTTTTTGTCGGCACGTGTTCGACGTTGTATTTCAAGCAATAGTTTTCAAACAAATACGCGCCCTCATAGCCGTATTCGGAATATGTTGCAAAGAGCGGATTTTTGAGCAAATCGCACACTTCGTTCAGCCTGAATCCCGTGCGCACGCAAGCTATGGTTTCAAGGATAAGTCTTGCTTTCGCCTGCTCGGAAAGCAATTCCTTTTTGTCTATAAAGAAAGGAATATCGTATCTTGAAAATACGGTTTTTATCTCTTGCGCATAAGCGTCAAGATCACTGACGAACACCTCGAAATCCTTGTATCTTTTCCCCGCTCTCACGCCTTTTGCGACGTCTACGGCAACGCACAAAATCTCGTCGTTTCTATTCTTCGCCGAGCGCAAAATCACCTTGTCTTCGCAATCCGCTTTATCGTTTGCGTCAGTGGAAATATATGCGAAAAGTTTTTTTGAAATCGCATCTTTGTATGAAGGCAAAACTTCGTCGTTTTTCTCGATTTGCACTCTTCCCTCGCAAAGAGAAGCAAGTCTTTTTGCGACTCTGTCGGGATATATGCGGCTGTTGGGATTGTTATATCCGCTGGTTATACCTACGGTGAGCGAAAGAGCGTTGTTTGCCAGGCTCTTTATGATTTCGGTTTCGGGTGCGGAAAAATCGTATATGTCGGTGATGTAAAAATTGGTTGCGGCAATTTTGTCCGGGTTCGTTTTCAAAAACTCGGCAAGAGTGTAAAGCCTCGTCGAAGAGTCGCTGTGCTTGCCTTCGAGCGCGGCAAGATACCCCTCGTATATGAGTGCTATGTCTTTGGTTTTCATTTTCAAAGACGCGGTTGCGTTCTTTGCCGACTCTATAAGTTGCTCGCTAGAAATACCGCTGTTGCGTATTGCGGTGAGAGCGGCGTAAAGTTCGCTTGCAAAGCCGTCTTTGAGAGCGACTTTGTCGTAATAACAAAGTTTGTCGCGCCTGTCGGATATAACTTTGCCTATAAGCATAACCGAGCCTTCGGGTGTCAGACACTTTTTGATGTCGTTGCCGATGAGCTTGTTTGCAAGGCGCGTAAAAGACATAACTTCTATGCCGAAAGTGCTTTCGATGCCGAGAGCGGAAATAAGGCCTCTCTCCACCGAAGCGGTGAATCTGTCGGGTGCGATAACGACGTTTTTTGCCGTCCCGTCCATGTTTTTGCGCAAAACCTCGACAACGCCGAGATATGCGCCTTTTGACGTGTTTGAAGTGATTATTTTCATATTTTGAGTATATCACCTTTTATGTACCGTTTCAATCCCATTAGCAAAACAAATAAAAATTAACAATTTTTATTTGTTTCTTTCAAATTTTAAGGTTAAATGAAGAAAATCAAGCCGTTTTTTATTGCGAGAATATATTTTTATGCTATAATAAACACATTATGAAAAAAGTTATACTTACAATATCCATAGTGCTTGTCGTCGCGCTTGCTTGCGTTTCGATGACGGCTTGCAACAACACCGCAACCACGCAAGGTCAGCTTCGCAACATTTTGAGCGACCACAACAGCGAGAGCTTCGAATACGACGTCTTCGCAAAGGACGCGGACGGCAACAAAATCGAAGGCTACGACGGGACGTACAAAGTCACCCTCAAAGCGTACGGCGAAGGCGCAAAGATCGAAAACTTCGGTTCGAGCGACACCAATCTCGAAAACCTTTCCGCAGGCATTTTGGTCAGCGGTTTGCTGAACGTCGGCACGCAAACGTACGAAACGGGCTGCTACTTCAAGCTCATCAACGGTTCAAGCTACATGGTGCCCGCCTACTCGTACAGAGTGCAAAAGGACGGCGAAAAGGAAACTTTCCGTCTTTTCGGTTCGTACGACGGCAAAAAGTTCTCCTACACTCGCACCGTAAACGGTGAAAAGAGCGAAGGCAGTGTGGAAGCAGGCGGAACGACTTATTTCGACAACAATGAATTCCATCAAGCGTTGCGCACCATCACAACGTTCAGCGATTCGCTTGCGTTCTCATTCTCCGTGCCTCTCGTTTCCGCAACGGAAGCAGGTTCGGTAACGCTCACCACGAGAGCGGACGGCAAAACCAACGTCAAAACGCCCTACACCGCTTCGAGTGAGAAATATTCCGACAACGGCATCGAATGCTACAAAGTCTACGTTTCGCGCGCAACGGAAGTCGCAGGCGTTTCGCAAACTCTCTATTATGCTACAAGCGATGTTTTATTCAACGGCTGGGCAATGAGACACGTGCTTGTCAAAATCGAGGAACCTTTCAAAAAAGACGGCAGCACCAATATGATGACATACGAACTCAAAACCGCAACCCTTGCCTGATAATTGTCTAAATCAAAAAGCACACCGCTCGGTGTGCTTTTTTTTGTGCTTTTGAGGCAAAATCAATTCAAAATTCAAACAGATTTCTTGCGTGCCGAAAAGCGATAAAATCAAGTCAATACAAATACGTGTATTTCGCCCTGTAATGCTCGTACATTTTCTCGCACATTTCGTCCTCACTGTGTCCGATAGCGATGATTTTGCCGAACTTGGAGAGGAAAAACATATCGCGCGGCACGTACACGTAGTCGAATACGCCGTCCGCTTGCGCGTCGGCAGGCGTTTTGTATCGTTTGTCCGTGTCGTCGCGCGCGATGTAGCACAAATCTTTGTCGTTTTGCACCACGGCATAATTGCGATAGATATACGCAATTTTTTCTATCGCTTCGTCCTCTGTGTCGCAAACATCGTACGTCATATCGTTTTTGAGGATTATTGCGAAATTTCGATTTTCAATCGCATACTCGAAAATCTCGTCGTCCTCGCCGTCGAGATACGGAAAAAGGTCCTCGCGCTCGCCGTACGTCCATTGTTGGTGCATTTTGGTCATATAAATTCGCGTTTTCATATCGATATTATACCACGCAATAATGCCGTTTTCAATAGAGTTGGTCAAATATCGGGAGCATCTTGCGGTTTAATCCCGTCAAAATTTCGCAATTCCGAAAGGTTTTTAAGTCGCAACACGAAAAGTATATTCGCGCGCACGCGCAATTTTATAGTTGTTATTATTTATTATAAGTGTTATAATCAATATAATTCTCAAACAAAGAGGAACGCAATGGACATTATTATCAGCGGTTTAGGCGCAGTCGGCACAACCCTTATGCAAGAACTTGCGGACGAGGGACACAACGTCGTCGTGGTGGACATCAACGGCGACAAAGTCGAAAAAGCCGTCAACCAATTCGACGTAAAAGGCGTCATAGGCAACAGTGCGAGCGCGGACGTGCTTAAAGAAGCAAACGTTGCGTACGCGGAGCTTTTTATCGGCGCGACCAACCATGACGAACTGAATATTCTTTGCTGCATCATCGCAAAACGCCTCGGTGCGAAAAAGACGATTGCACGCGTTTCGAAGCCCGAATATCTTGAACTTTTCGGCAACGAAAACAATTTGGGGATCAGCCTTTTGGTCAATCCGCAATACGAAGCCGCGCTTGAAATAAGCCGTATGCTTCGCTTCCCCTCGGCAATCAAAGTCAACGAGTTTTCAAACGGAAAAGTTGAGCTTGTCGAATTTAGGGTTGACGAAACAAGCGACCTCGTCGGACTCGAACTCAAAAATTTGAGCTCGAAATTCAAGGCAAAAGTCCTTATTTGTGCGGCAAAACGCGACGGAAAAGCAATTATCCCCGGCGGCGATTTCGTCATTCGCGCGGAGGATAGACTTTTCCTCACCGCAACGGCAAAAGACATATCGCTGTTTTTCAAGCAACTTGGCTGGAACAAGCAATCCAAAGACGTCATCATCGTTGGAGGCTCGACGACTGCGTATTATCTTTGCAAAGAGCTTGACAAACTCGGCATTCACTCAAAACTCATCGAGAAAAACGAACAAAAAGCTCGGATGTTTTCGCAAGATTTCAGAAAAGCGGACGTCATTTTGGGCGACGGCACAGATCAGGAACTTCTGAAAGAAGAAAACATTTCCACAACCGACGCTTTCGTCGCGCTTGGCAATATCGACGAGCAAAACATCATAATGAGCATGTTTGCCTCCTCTCAAAACGTGCCGAAAGTCATCACCAAAATCGACCAACTCGGCTACTACGATATGTTGCAAAAGAGCGGAATTTACAGCGCGGTGTCCACAAAAAACTCCACCGCAGACCACATCATCCGTTTCGTGCGTCTTTTGAGCAACAAATCGGGCAGCACCGTCAAGCGTATGTTCCACATCATTGACGACACCACCGAAATTTTGGAATTCGAAGCGAAAGCGAATTTCAAAAATTTCGATATACCCATTCAAAAACTCAACCTCAAAAAGCACTTGCTCGTTGCGGGCATAATCCGCAAAGGAGTGCTTATCACCCCCTCAGGACAAGACGTCATCAAAGAGGGCGACAACGTCATCATCGTCACATTGGAAGAAGGTCTTGACGATTTGAGAGATATTCTCGAAAACTAAGTGTTATGAATTTACGTTTGCTTGCATTCGTTCTAGGCGAAATCGCCGTCATAATCGGAGCATTGATGTCCATCCCTCTCTTCATGGCAATAGGCTACGGAGAGGATACGACTATACTCGCTTTCGGCATAGCGATAGGCGTTTGTTTGTTGATGGGCGTGATAGGCATCATCGTGCGTCCCCCAAAAGCCAAACGCGACATGCGCTCCACAAGCGGCTTTGCAATGTGCGCTCTGTTTTGGATTTTTATTGCGCTCGTAAGTGCCATTCCTTTCCGTGTATCCGGATATATTCCCAACTACATCGATGCTCTTTTTGAAACCATATCCGGCTACACCACGACGGGTTCAAGCATACTCACAAACGTCGAAGCTCTGCCAAAATCCTTGCTTTTCTGGCGTTCGCTCACGCAGTTTATCGGCGGTATGGGCGTGCTGGTTTTCGTCATCGTGTTTATTCCGCAAAACGACAAAATGTCCACCGCGCTTGCAAAAGCGGAAATACCGGGGCCGTCGTTCGGCAAAATCGTGAGCAAATTGCGCTTTACTTCCCTCATCTTGTACGCAATCTACATCGTGATGACGTTCATTTTGGCAGGCATACTCTGCGCGCTCAAAATGCCGGTTTTCGACAGTTTCTGCCATGCGTTTTCAACGGCTTCCACGGGCGGTTTCAGCGTAAAAGCGGCAAGCATAGCCGCCTACAATTCCGTCGGTATCGAAGTTACGCTCACGGTGTTTATGGCACTTTTCTCCATAAACTTCAATGTATATTTCCTTATGCTTGTGGGGCACTTTGTAAAAGCTCTGAAAAACGAAGAAGTGTTCTGGTTTTTGGGCATTTTCGTTTCCACAATCGCAATAATCGTTGCAAATCTTATGGCATCCGGCACGTACACCGACTTTGCAACGGCTCTTCGCGCCGCCTCTTTCAACGTATCGTCGCTTATTAGCACGTCGGGATTCGGCACTGCGGACTACACGACGTGGCCGGTGCTTTCAAGAATAACTCTGTTTGCGGTGATGTGCATAGGCGGTTGCGCAGGCTCAACGGCAGGCGGACTTAAAGTGTCGCGCGTCATTATGCTTTCAAAATCGTCTGTCATAAACGTGAAAAAGACGCTCTCTCCACGCTCCGTCTACACCGTAAAAATGGACGGCAGACCCGTTGACGATGCAACCATTCGCAACGTAAAGAGCTTCTTTATCATCTACATGTTCATCGTGCTCGTGTCGGTGATGCTCATCTCGATTGAAAACAACGACTTCGGTCAGTACAGCGCGTTTGAAACCAACTTCTCCGCCGTGCTTGCATGCTTCAACAACATAGGCCCCGGAAGCGGTGCGGTAGGTCCTACGGGCAACTTTGCAGGCTATTCGATATTTGCAAAACTCGTGCTTTGCTTCGATATGTTGCTCGGAAGACTCGAAATCTTGCCTATACTCTTGCTCTTCAACTTTAAATCTTGGAAGAGAGCCTAAAACACTCTTTCAATCGGCATATGCCGCACAAATACGAAAAATAAATATTGAGGTTTACATATGAACGAATTTGAAAACGACATTCAAAGCGACACAATCGACGTCGATGCCGTCAGTGACAAAAAGTTTGTGCATATCGACAAGTCAAAACGCATTTTTGACATAGTTTATCTTGCGCTTTGCTCGGCGTTTATGCTCGTAATGTGGTGCACCGGCTACAACTTTTTGCCGCTTATCGCCAACGTTTTGGCAATAGTTGCGGGCGTACTTATATTTGCGCGCGTGCTTGCAAAGAGCAACGTCGGACTGTATATGTGGATTGCCTATATGGTGTGCATATGCGGTCTTTTCGTGTTCTTTCTCATCTGGGGCGCGGAGAGCTTCGGCAAAAACCTTTGGTACAATTTGGTGCTTGTGCTCTTCCCCGTGTTGCTTGCCACGCTGGTTTATGTGTCCGACAAGTTTATCACAAAGAAAACCGCTCTCAAAATCACTTGCGCGGTATGCTCTTTCCTTATGATAGGCACGGCGATAGTGTACGTTTTCTTTATGAACTTGCGCTGCCGTCCAACCGTTGAGAGTTTGCAAGCGGGACACGACGACTATCTTGCAAGCGTCAAAAACAAATACACAACGCAAGACAAACCCAACGTGCTCGTCATTCTTATGGACGATATGGCGTACAGCGATATCTCGGCTTACAGCTATCTCTCCTCAAAAATAAACGGAACGAGCGGAACGGTGACCGACTCCAAAAACGCAACCATCAACACTCCCAACATCGACTCCATCGCGGACGGCGGAATCATGATGGACAACTTCTATTCCGCATCCCCTGTATGCTCTCCTTCGAGATTCTCCATCCTCACGGGCAGATACTCCTCGCGCGGATACCTCGACAACGTCGTATTCCCCAGCGACATTCAATCCAATCCGTGGTCGCCTACGCACTTCCTCAATCCCTATCAGTTCCTCAACAACGTCGACGGAATTTTGGGCGATGAAATCACTTTTGCGGAAGTATTGCAAGCGGCGGGCTACAACACGGGCTGCATCGGCAAATGGAATCTCGGCGACTACGGTCAATATTTGCCCACAAACCAAGGCTTCGACTACTTCTACGGCAGCTATTACGTCAACGATATGACTCCGTACAACTGGGTTGAGGACTACGTTGACGAGCAAGGCAACTTCCACTCTCAAGAAGTGCGTACTCACAAAGAAAACCTCGACCAATCCGAAAGCACGAGATTGCTCACCGCAAAAATGCTTGAATTTATCTCTTCTTCAGTTGAAAACGACGAGAAATTCCTTGCATACTACACGACTCCGTGGCCGCACTTCCCCATCTATTCGGACAACTCAGGCACGGGCAAGGGCAACACGAGCGACGACACCTACGTTCAATGCATCGAGGAGTTTGACAAATATCTCGGCGATATTCTCAACTATCTCAAATCCACGCCGGATTCGAGCGGCAGCGGTTCGCTTTACGACAATACCCTCATCGTGTTCACATCGGACAACGGCCCCGGCAGAGAGGGCGTAACCGGTGATATGAGAGGCAGAAAAAACACCACTTTCGAAGGCGGTATGAAAGTGCCTATCCTCGTCAGCTACCCCAACGGCGGCGTAGGTAGCGGCGACCAAATCGCAAGCGAAACTTACACCTATTATCAATGGGAAAACAACGCCGAGCGTACCTCGCAAGCAAACGTTGCAAGCAAGACGAAATCGAGCACTCCTACTACCGCAACGACAAAACATATCGACGCAAGCAGCATGAACTTCGACTTGTTCAACACCATTTTGAGCTATTGCGGCATCACAAACAGCGACGGAAGCGTATTTTTGCCCTCCGACAGAGTCATCGACGGCAAAGACCTCACTTCCCTTTGGAACTGCACCGTCCCGACCTCCACGCGCGTACACGACAAACTCTTCTACCTCAAAAAAGGCAAATGTCAAGCCGTGCAAATGGCTGTCGACCTTGACGGAACAACCTACGACTTCAAGTACTACGACAAAGTGCGCACCGAAAACTCGGCGTTCATCGACCAGGTGTACAAAAACTATCTGTTCAACCTCGACACCGACCCGGCGGAAGGATACAGTCTGTCAAAGACCTATCCCGAAATCGCATCGAAGTTGCTTGCCGAACTCAAAGGTTTCCGCAACGAAATGAAAACCAACCGCAGAGGTATTTTGTAATATCAAACACGATAGAACCACAAAACACACTCGTCTTTACAACAAAAAATCGTCGCGCTTGCGACGATTTTTTTTGTGTTTATGCTTAAATCACTTGTGATATACAAGTTTTTCGATTTTATTTTCCCACCTTGCGATTTTCTCTTCGTCGTAGGTTTCGGGAATGTGCTTTGCGATTTTTGCGGCTTTTTTTGAGCGCATAAGCATGTTGTTCATTGCAAGCAAAAGCGGGAGTCTTGTCCAGCCTCTCGCTACCTTGACGACGAGGTCTTTTGGCGAAAGCACGATGAGTTTGCCCGTTGCGCCTGCCGCCATATTGCCATCGTCCACAACGCCTTTTTCAAAGAGCCAATCTAGGTCTTGCGGTTTTGCGCCGAGCAACCAGCGTTTGAGAATGTCGATCCCCACGTGATCGCCGCCGCGAAGTTTGAAATATTCAACCTCGTATTTCCACAAGTCTTCCTTTTTGACGGAGTTGGATTTGATGATCGTGTCCGCCAATATGCAAGCCGCTTTCATGGAGTTTTCGATACCGCTTCCGATCATCGGGATTGTCATAAACGCCGCGTCGCCGATTGCCGCATAGCCGTCGGCAACCATACGCGTAAGCGGATATCTAATGGGGATTATGCAAGTGCGTCCTCCACGCACGATTTCGTCGCTTATGATCGGATTCGAGGCTTTAAGTGCCTTATATGCTCTGTCAAACGTCTCTTTTGGCAATTCTCCCGCTCTTCCTATAAGCACGTTGACCGTGCCTGCCGGATCGATTATACTCCAACTTATTCCCTCTTCGCCAAGATGTTTGAGATACGCCTTGTTGGTGTTTTGAGGATCTTTTACGCCGTCTGCTTTTTTGTGAAACGCGCGGTATGCGACAAAAATCTCGTTGCTTTTCGGTTCTGCGGTTACGTGCGCCGACTTCGGCAATTGCGCCCTGAACGGCGACATCGCTCCCGAATTGTCAACGATGAGATCCGCATAAAATTTTTCACCGTTTGCCACGATTCCGTTGACCGTGCCGTTCTCAACGATAAGACTTTGAACGGGAGTCGAAAAGTGAAAATCCACAACGTCTTTTGCTCTGTCAACGTATTGTTGCGCAAGGATTCGTCTTTCCGTAGACCAGTCCAGTTCCTTTTCGGGAATGTGCAAACTCACCTCTATGCGCTCTGACGGCGGAACGAACGTCCAGTTGCGTTTCGGGAAATACGTTCCCTCTTTTGGGAGCGGCAATCCGAACATTTCGAACGCATCTCGGTTTACGTCGTCGTGCCAGTCGTATGAAAGATTTTCGTATGCGTCCTTTTCAAAAACGCTCACGTCGTAACCCGCTCTTGCAAGTCTTTCGCTTGCGACAAGCGATGCCATGCCTGCACCGATGAAGATGATTTTCATAATTTCCCTCTTTTTGTTGATGTCCGAACAAATCTGCACGGCTTATTTGCATTATAACATACGTTTGTCGTTTTGAAAAGTATGCATTTAAAAAGAAAGCACCCTTGCGGATGCTTCGATTTTTTTGAAATCGGTTTTATTCGTCAAGTTTTTCGACGATGCTTACGCAAATTGCAAAAGCGTTTGCAAGGCACGGCTCGCTTACGTTGTCCACGGTGTCGTATCTCGTGTGCAAATACTCGGGTGTGTGCGGATTGTATCCCGTAACGCTTACGCTTGAAAATCCGCGTCTTGAAAACTCCGCGCTGTCGGTATGCCCGAAAGGAAGCTTGCGCTTTTTGAACGGCACTTCGACGTCTTGAGCACAACTTCCGACAAAGTCCGCAAGAGCGACGTCGTTTTTCACGATTCCGTTGCCCTCACGCGTGTTTACGCCAAGCGAATCGACCTCTTTGAGCGTATTGAGGCAAACGAACACCGTTTTCGCTTTGTCCTCGTCCGAATGTTTTTGGCACCACTCTCTTGCGCCGCATGCACCGACTGCGCCGCTTCCGGTGAGTATCACGCCCACTTCGGTGTGGTCAAGCTCGACGCCGCTGTCTTTTATGCTTTGCAAAAGTTCGATTGCAAGCGCGCAACCGCTCATATTTTCGTTTGCACCCGACACTACTTTCGATTTGTTTATCGCAAAATAGGTTGCGATATAAAACGGCGCGAACGCAAGCGAAACGTAACCGACAATAAGCATACTTCCTGTTGCGATTTGCGAGCCGAGTCCTCCGACGATAACCCATCTTGCGACGTTTGCGACGGCAAGGTACAAAAGCCCTCCGAGCAAGCAAAACAGCGTTGCGATAAACATCGTTCCGCCCATGCGATATTTGAGCGTCCACTCTCTTGTCGCGTCGACGTTTGCAACGAAATAAACTCTCTTTTCGGCTTGATGTTTGCAAGGCAAAACCGCCGTCAAATTGCTCGATTGTTTCTTGGGATAAAGCAAGTCAAGCGCATGCGAATTTGTCAAAAACTGCACGACGAAAACCACTATACCCACAAGTGCGAGCGCAAGCGACACCATTGCCGTAAAAAAGTACGCAACGGTTGCAAGCAAAGCGAACGTCGGAACGATGTAAAACACTCCCGAATACGCTTCGGGATACACGTCGAAAAACTCTTGCTTCACTTCACATACGTTTTGGAGTTGGTCTTTTAAAAATGCGCTCGTTTGCGCTTCTTGTTCGCTGCCCGATTTGCGATTTTCAAACGTATTGCAAACGGTTGAAACCCTTTGGCGCGCACGCTTTGCCGACTCCTCCCTGTTATCGATCAAATCTTGAAATTTCATTCCCCTTCCTCGTCAAGATTGTTTAGCATCAGTTGCAACAGTGCTTGAAGCACTCTCTTTTCGTTGTCCTCGAAGCGTCTGAACGCAACTTTATAAAAATTTTGATTGGCATCCGCAATCAACTGCGCCGCTTTTTCGCCCTCGGGCGTAAGCGACAACTTTTGCTCCCTTTTGTCGACTTCCGAAATGGACGCCGAAATAAGCCCCTTTTCGCGAAGCTCCTTTACGCTTCTTGACACAAGCGCTTTCGACACGCAAGCGTTTTGAGCAATGTCGCTCGCCATTCCGACAACTCCTATGCTCGAAAGAACGACTATCTCGTTTGGCGTGAGGTCATATCCTTTCAATTCTTTGAGTTGATAATCGGTGTAACTTTTGAGCAACTTGCGAAACGCTGCAAAAAAATATGCGGTATTTTTCAAGTCCATAACAAGATTATAACATTGATTTACAAAATGTTCAATACAAAGTTTACAAAATCAACAATATTAAATTTTCACCGTCGAAATGAATAAAAATACCTATAGAATAAACGAACACTTATTCAAGGTGTACTTATAAACGTAATGTGCCTATTCGGAGTGCGAGCCGCAATGCGGCGAGAAAGCGAACGCCGAGCTTGACGTATAGTACAAGTGAGCGGACGAGTGTGGATTCTTTTCGTCCGCGAACGAGTGACATAAAAAGAGAACGATATCAATCTATGCGAGTGCTGAGTGTTGTCCCCCGCTACGCGGTCACCGTGGGTGCCCTCAAGGTCACGCAGAGGGGGAACGGTGATAGGGAAAACACGTGAGGAAAGGGAAAATTGCAATTAGAGTTCACGCACTTTATGCATTGTTTGGAAGTTAAAAACCGCGATATTGAGATGAAGAACAAGGAAACACCCCTTGAACAGCAACCCTAATGTACAAGGCGTACATGAGTTGATGGGCAAGGGGGTGTTGACGCAGTTATTCGCTCAATAGCGCGGTTTGGCGCGATTTGGTGTGGTTGAAAAACTGCACCAAATCGATGCATAACAAGGAAGTTAAAAAACCGCGATATTGAGATGAAGAACAAGGAAACACCCCTTGAACAGCAACCCTAGCGTACATAGACGTACGTGAGTTGATGGGCAAGGGGTGTTGACGCAGTTATTCGCTCAATAGCGCGGTTTTAATGCGAGGGGTGACAGACCAAATCATACCACACCCCCACCAACACTCCGTAGGCGGGATTTATCTTGCTCTCATCGATATCGATAATGTAGGTATCCCGAATGGCAAGAATCTTTTTGCGAGCTTTGACGGCAAGAGTTTTGCCTTGCTCGTTGAGCAAATAAGCCTTCATATGGAAGGGGCCGGCTTTGATTTTTACTTTCAGATTGCCATGTGAGGACTCGGCGCGACGGAAACAAAGAAAAGGTAGTTTCTCGTTGATGCAACATACCTCGTTGCCGCGCGAATCTGAGATTGAAAACCAGGAAGTAAACACCTTCTTAAATTCTGACTGCATGCGCGCAACGGGTGCGCCGTTCTTGTCAAAAAGCACGACGTTTCCCATAAACCTATCCCACTGCCTTTCGGCAAAAAACACGGTTTGTCCCTCTGTGGTTTTGATTTCAAACTTTGCGCCGACGGTAAAATACTTTTGTTTTATGACAACTTTCATATTTCCTCCTTTTTGCAAAAAATACTCAAAGTGTTTGTTGCATGTATTTTATCATACAATATGCACGCTTGCAAGATTTAATTTCTCAACGCAAAATTATATGAAACACGCCGTTTCTCGAGCTATCGGCGATTGTCAAGGTCCGATTTCAATTCACAGACGCGCTTTTTTAATATAGGATGCAGCTTGTTGGGACAAAGCTCGCAAAGAGGTTCGAGAACGAAAGCGCGATTTTGCATATCGATATGCGGCACGCACAAATCGTTTGCGGAAATCACGCAATCGTCGTAAAAAATCACGTCTATATCCAGCGTTCTGTTCCCCCATCTTTCACTGCGCACGCGCTCTCCGCCGGTCTCGATTTGCGATATGACGGAAAGAAGTTCAAAGGGAGAATAAAGAGTTGATATTTTCACTGCGCTGTTGACAAACTCGCCCGTGGCAACGCCTCCGTACGGCGCGGTTGAGTAGCGGGAACTCTCTTTGACGTCTTTGATATTGTCGTCGGCTTTCAGTCTTGAAATCGCAAAATCGAGATAAGCGTTTTTGTCGCCGAGATTCGAGCCGAGCGCAAGATAAACCTCATGCCACTCTTTTTCCGCTACGACAGCGACATAATCAAAAACACCGCTCATGGGAGCATCCGGCTTTTTCAATTGCACAACGACTTTTTTTGCAGGGTATTTTTTTAGCAATACCTCTGCCGCCCTTGTCGCGAGCGTTTCAATCAAATTGAAACAATTGTTTTCACAAAACGACTTTAAAGTCTTTTTTACGTCACTATAACTGATGGTTTTTGTCAAATCATCGTTTTTTGCCGCTTGCGAAAAATCATAAAAAATTTCCGCCGTAAACAAAAACCGTTGCGGATTTGTTTTTTCTTCGGGATTGCATCCGTGGCATGCTTTTACTTCAAAGTCTTTTAGAATAATCTTGTTCATATGCAATTCGGGTTTGATTTTTTTATATTTTAGGTTGTTATTTTGCAAGGTTTATCACGGCTCGATTTTCTTTGACGTCATGGACTCTTACAAACAAAACGCCCTGTTTCACCGCAAGCATTGTCGAGTCGAGAGTTGCTGAAAGTCTTGTTTCGGGAGTTCCTCCGAACATGGATTTTCTGGATGTGCCGAGCAAAAACGGATACTCTTCAAACATATCCAAAAGTTTGTCGTAATCGTTGAGAAGTTGCCAATCCTCGTCGTTGGATTTGTTGAAACCGATTCCACCGTCAAGCAGTATTCTGTTTTTGTCAAGTCCCGATGAAAGAAGCGTATCCACCGCCCTCATAAGTCCCGTTTCCTTGTCGAAAAACAAGTCGGATATCCCTGACTTGCGTCTGTCGTGCATAACGCAAATCGCAACGTCGTTTTGCGCGACTACCTTTGCAAGATTTTTGTCGAGCAAACAACTCACGTCGTTTATCATATCCGCGCCCACGTCGATTGCGGCTTGCGCAACGTCGGGATAAAACGTATCCACGCTCACGAGCGCATTCGGGAATTCTTTCTTTATGCTCTCGACGGCAGGAAGCACTCTTGCCATCTCTTCGAGCGCGCTTACGCTTTGCGCGCCGGGGCGAGTGGACTGACCGCCGATATCGATAATTTCGGCACCCTGCTCCAAGAATTTTTTTGCCGTTTCGACCGCATCGTGCGCGTGGCGACTTCCTGCAAAAAAGCTGTCGGGAGTGACGTTGAGGATTGCCATAACGTGCGTTCCGCTCTCGAAGACCTCGTTGCCGACGTGAAAATCGTAGTGACGTTCTGTTTTCATTTCAACCCCTCCAAAATCAATCTCTCGATACTTTCGTCAACCTCGCCGCGCTTTGCGAAAGTGATGGTTTTCGCGCCGATTTTCTTAACTCCGCGTGCGCTCATGCACGTGTGCTGCGCCTCGATTGCAACGATCACGCCCTTGGGATTAAGTTCGTCGAAAATTGCGTCCGCGATTTGTGCGTTCAACCTCTCTTGCAGTTGCAAACGCTTTGCGTAAACGTCAACCACTCTTGCAAGTTTGGAAAGCCCCACCACTTTGCCGTCGGGAATATACGCGATATGCACCTTGCCGAAAAACGGCATAAGATGATGCTCGCAAGTGGAAGAAAAATCTATATCTCTTTCGATGACTACTTCGCTTCCGCTCTCTGCAAAAACTTTTGAAAGATGCACTTTTGCGTCGTCAAAATAGCCTTGCGTCAATTCCTCGAACATGCGCGCAACTCTATCGGGGGTTTGCACAAGCCCTTCGCGGTCGGGATCTTCCCCTATTGCGACAAGTATGTCTTTGACTGCCTTTTTGATTGCTTCTTTGTCGATTGTATTGTTTTTCATTTTCGTTTACTCGTTGGTTTTAAGGTCTGAGAAAAGCGTCAGCGAACCGCACAAAATCGTCACGTCGCAATCGCCGTTCAGTGCGTTTTGCACTGCCGTTTTTATATCGTCTTGCATCGAACATTCCCCTTTGCAAAGAGGCGCGACTATGCATTTTAGTTCTTCCTTTTGCATTGCTCTGGGCGACGGCGGCGTAATGCACGTTATCCTGTTTGCAAGCGGTGCGAGAATAGTGCAAATGCCTTTTACGTCCTTGTCTTTAAGTATGCCGAGCACGAGATGCACGCGCTTGTTTTTAAACAAATCTTTGATTGCGTTCGCAAGCGTAGTTGCACCTTGCGGATTGTGCGATCCGTCAAAAACAAGCACTTTATCTTGCGGAATCGTGATGTTAAACTCCTCTTTTGCGTTTTTTACAACTTGCAACCGCGCTTTCCATATCGTGTTTTTAAGCCCGACTTTAAGGGCGTTTTCGCTTATATCGAAATGCTTTTTGTTAAGCTCTTCGACGGCGCAAATCGCAATCGCGGCATTGACGAGTTGATGCTTGCCGAGCATGGAAATTTCATATTCCTTTCCGTCGTAGGAAAAGACTTGTCCGTCTAGATTGCCTCTCAAAAACTTCGGTTCTTTGCAAACAACGACGTTTGCTTTGCGGTACTCTTTTTTGCCGTCTTTGAGAGCGAAGGGGCGTTTTAGTTGTTCCATAACTTCTGGGGGCTGATTGCAAGTTACGACTTCGTCTTTTATTATCGCCGCCTTTTCGCTTGCGATTTCTCCGAGCGTATTTCCGAGCAAAGCGCAATGGTCAAGACCTATGGGAGTGACGATTGAAAGCACCTTGTCGTCAATGGCGTTGGTGGCGTCCCACCTTCCTCCCAGCCCCGTTTCAAGCACGCATATGTCGCATTCCTTGTCGAAAAAAGCAAGCATGGCGACGGCGGTTTCGATTTCAAACGCAGTCGGTTTAAACTCGGATATGCCGAAAGCGTTTCGCAAAACTTGCTCGCTTTCTATGCACTCTCTCACTGCGGTGAGATACTTTGCCACGTCCTCGTTCGAGAGCGGATTGCCGTTTATAAGCCACCTTTCGTTGTAGCAAAACACAGACGGAGAATTGTACGTTCCCACCTTGTAACCCGCCTCTTTAAGCACGGACGTGAGATATGCGCTGACGCTCCCCTTGCCGTTGGTGCCCGCGATATGCACGAATTTCAGATGTTTGTCGGGCGCGCCGAGAAGGTCGAGAAGCTCGCGCATACGCTCTATGCCGTAATCCGATCCCGACCTTTCGATGTTTTTGATGTAGTCGATTGCCTCTTGATAAAACAAAAAGCACCTCCTTTGGAAGCACTCGCAAAAAAACCTTTCGGTAATATGTGAAGTCCGGAGTGAATATTGCACCGCGAGCAAAGCTCTTCGTCCGCCGACACCCCACGTTCGCACGGCACTTAACGCGCAATTTCTACTACTTCCATAGATGTTGCTTTGATTTTACCACCATTCGAAAACAGTTGCAAGAGAAAACATACAGCGCAACAAAAAAAATTATTGCGCAATGCGATTATGTGGTTTATACTGTTTCTAATATTAAAATAACATTAAAAGGAGTTTGCTTATGCTTTTATCAGCGGCTTGGTCAAAAGAGTTTTCTTTGCGCCATCCAATTATTTATGTGCTATACGGTATTGTACTTGCATTTGTCATATCATTGTCGCTGTACTACATGCTTACCGCAATCAAACACGCAAAGCAATTGGGCATCGAATCCTCGAAAATCAAAAAAGTCATCACGACTTCCGCAACCTTTTCCATACTCCCCGGACTTGGAATCGCACTCGGTGTTGTCACGCTCGTAGGGACTTTGGGCGTTGCGTTCCCCGCAATCAGACTGTCCGTCGTAGGTTCTCTTCAATACGAAACGCAAATGGCAACCGCTGTCGGCTTGGGATTTGTTGAAAAAGGTATTACCCATGATGCGGCAACGGAATTTGCCACGATGGCTATGATTATGACTATTGCCATTATGAGCGGCGGTCTGGAAGTTCTTTTCTTCTATCGTCTGTATCAACCGAAAATCGGCAAACTTATGGCAAAGACAACGGGCGGCGCAAAGAAAGGCGGCGTCAATATAGGCGATCTCGTTTTTCAAGTGTCCTTCATCGGCATGGTTATAGGTTATCTCGCAATGAGCATTGAAACGATTGCTCACAACGTTGCGTTTGTTGACGGATATTACAACTTCATCGCCGTACTTGTCGCAATGGGCTTCATGTACGTATGCGACGTGCTTATCAACAAGGCAAACTGGAAGTGGCTTGACAGCTTTTCAACACCGCTGTCAATGCTTTTTGCAATGTTTGTCGTTGGTGTGATAAGCTATTGCGCAAACAAATACGGCTGGGCGTTGTCCACAACAACGACTGAGGCCGCGCAAGAGGCTGCAGAGGCAGCAAAAAATGCCTTTGCAATGATACTGTAAGGAGGTTAGATTATGGCAAAAGAAAAAGTAAAAGTCACAATGGATTACAACCTCAAATCACACATTATCGGAAAAATTTGGATGGCTTTGGCGATGTTGATTTTCTTCGCCGTTCCGACCACGATATGTCTGTATTTCGGCGTCAAACCGGATATGACGGTTATGGGTTCATGGGCAGTCATCGTTCCCTTCCTCATCAACTTCTTTTCCGGCGTGTTTGAACCTATCATATACTCGCCGATGCTCGGTATAAACAGCGCATACCTTGCTTTTATCACCGGCAACCTTTCAAACCTCAAAATCCCCTGCGTCGTCAAAGCGCAAGAGATTTGCGGCACGAAACTCGGCAGCAAAGAAAACGAAGTCGTGTCCACCCTTTCGGTTGCCACAAGCACTTTGGTGACAACTGTCATAATTGCGGTATTCGTTCTTATCCTTGCAGTCAGCGATATGGAAACCGCAATCAACAACACACCTTGGATAACACCCGCGTTCACTTGCGTCGTATATGCGCTATTCGGTTCGCTCGGCGGAAAATACGTCGTCAAAAACATCAAACTCGCAGCGTTGCCGCTTGCCATCATTGTCGCCTTCTCGCTTATTTTGGGATTTGCGGCACCAAAGCTTGGCGTCGGCTCGGCATATTTGTTTGTGGGCATTGCGATTTGCGCAGTATTTGCGATTCTTCAAGTCGTGCGCGAAAAGAAAAAAGCGAAACTCAAAGAGGAGCAAGAGCATCTCGAACAAATCGCAAGTTCGGATGTCGAACTCGACGAAAACTCCGCAGGCGAAATCGAGCAATCGGATGCGCATGACGAGAATGAAGAACAATCTCTTGAAGAGGCGGAAAAGGAAGCGGAACAAATCGCCGAAGATACCGAATCAGTCGATTAAATCATCGAAAACAACAAAACAATACACCAAAAATCCGACGTTTCGGCGTCGGATTTTTTTAGCAAACAGATGAGAAACAAGGTTTTGCTCCTCTTTTAACTATAAATAAACGCAATATTGAGATGAAGAACAAGGAAACACCCCTTGAACAGCAACCCTAGCGTACATAGACGTACGTGAGTTGATGGGCAAGGGGTGTTGACGCAGTTATTCGCTCAATAGTGCGTTTATTCCAACTCGAATGCGCCGGTGTAAAGCTGATAATATCTCCCCCTCTGCGCAATCAACTGCTCGTGATTGCCGCGCTCGATAATCTCGCCGTGTTCGAGAACGCAAATCATGTCGGAGTTGCGGACTGTGGAAAGTCTGTGCGCGATGACAAAAACGGTGCGACCTTGCATGAGTTTGTCCATACCCTGCTCGATAAGTTTTTCTGTGCGGGTATCGATGGAGCTTGTAGCCTCGTCGAGAATGAGCACGGGCGGATTTGCGACTGCGGCGCGTGCGATTGCAAGAAGCTGACGTTGACCTTGCGAAAGGTTTTCGCCGTCGCCCGTGAGCATGGTGTCGTAGCCGTCGGGCAAGTGGCGGATAAAGTAATCCGCGTTTGCGAGTTTTGCCGCAGCTTTGACTTCTTCGTCGGTGGCGTCGAGCTTGCCGAAACGGATGTTGTCGGCGACCGTCCCCGTAAAGAGGTGCGTATCTTGAAGAACCATTGCCATAGAGTGACGCAAATCGTCTTTCTTGATTTTGGTGATATTGATGTTGTCGTATCTTATCTTGCCCTCGTTTATATCGTAGAAGCGGTTGATAAGGTTTGTAATCGTGGTTTTGCCTGCGCCGGTTGAGCCGACGAGTGCGATTTTTTGTCCCGGCAACGCTTCCATTGTGACGTGTTTGAGGACGGTCTTTTCGGGAACGTAGCCGAAAGATACATCCTCGAATTCGACCTCTCCTCTCCACTTGACGTATGTTGTAGTGCCGTCTGCCTTGTGGAAATGTTTCCATGCCCACTCGCCCGTGTATTCTTCGGTTTCTACGATGTTGCCGTCCTCGTCCTCTTTTGCGTTTACGAGAGTTACATAGCCTTCGTCCTGTTCGGGTTGCTGGTCAATCAATTCAAAGATACGCTCCGCGCCTGCAAGTGCCATAAGAACGCCATTCATTTGTTGAGCGATTTGCGAGAGCGGATTGCTGAATTGACGTGAGAATTGCATGAAGGATACAAGTCCGCCCCAAGTCATTCCTCCGAATCCGCCGATTGCCATAATCGTGCCGAGAATTGCGGTTGCCGCATAGGACACGTAGGACAAGTTGCCCATGATCGGGAATAGTATATTCGCATACGTGTGCGCCTTGTCGGAGTGATGGAACAAATCCTCGTTGAATTTGTCGAAATCGATTTTTTCCTCGTCCTCGTGGCAGAACACTTTGACCACTTTAAGTCCGTCGATATGCTCCTCGATAAAGCCGTTTATCGCGCCGGTCTGGCGTTGTTGACCGACAAAGTGCTTGCCGCTCTTGCCTGCGACGAACTTCATAATGAAAAGCATGATGACGAGCATAACCACCGAGCAAAGCGTCAGCAGCGGAGATACGAGCATCATTGCGACAAACATACCGACAACCATAAGCAAGTTGCTGATAAGGTTGGGAATGCCGTTTGAAAGCAGTTCGCGCAACGTGTCCGTGTCGTTGGTGTAAAGGCTCATTATGTCGCCGTGGGTGTGAGTGTCGAAATATTTGACGGGCAATTTTTCCATCTTTTCGAACATCTCGTCACGAACGTTTTGAAGAGTTCTTGTCGTAACTCTGACGAGAATATAGTTGTAAAGATAATGAAGACCTGCGCCGACGACATACATCGCTGCCATAACGCCTATAATTCCGCCGAAGTTTTGGATTGTAACCTCCGCCGCCCTTGCGATTATGTCGGCATTTGACGTAACGTAAACGCCGTGCTGATACGCAAGCGGAAGAATATAGTTGTTTACGACAACGGAGCCGAGCATAAACGTACCCGCTATGTTGCAAAGCACGTTTGCGATCATGCAAATCAATGCGCCGATAAGTTGACCTCTATACGGTTTCCAATACCCGAGAATACGCTTCAAGGTTTGCATAGGGTTCTTTGCCCTAAACTTGTTTTGAGCCGCCGCTTTTTTGACGTTTTGTTTTTTGTCTTTACGCATTGACGCTCACCTCCTCGTCGCTTCCTTTCTTTTGGGAATTGTACACGTCCCGATAAATCTCGTTGGTTGCAAGCAACTCTTCGTGAGTGCCAACGGCGTCGATTTTGCCGTCGTTCATAACGATGATTCTGTCCGCGTCCTCGACGGAAGAGATACGTTGAGCGATGATAAGCACCGTAGTATCTCCGAATTCTTTTTTGAGTCCGGATCTTATTGCCGCGTCGGTTGCGGTATCGACTGCGGACGTAGAATCGTCCATAATCATGATTTTCGGCTTTTTGAGCAAAGCGCGCGCGATGCAAAGACGTTGTTTTTGACCGCCGGATACGTTGACGCCGCCCTGACCGAGTTCGGTTTCGTAACCGTCGGGGAAAGACATAATGAAGTCGTGCGCTTGCGCCGCTTTTGCAGCGTGTTCGATTTCCTCGTCCGTTGCGTCTTTGTTGCCCCAAAGCAAGTTTTGCCTTATCGTGCCGCTGAACAACACGTTCTTTTGAAGCACCATTGCGACGGAATCTCTGAGTTTGTCGAGCTTGTAGTCCTTGACGTTTATGCCACCGACCTTGACTTCGCCGTCCAAAACATCGTAAAGTCTGGGAATCAGCTGGACGAGAGTGGACTTTGCCGAGCCCGTGCCGCCGATGATACCGATGGTTTCACCGCTCCTGATATGCAAGTCGATGTTTTCAAGATTGAGAACATCGCGGGATTTCGAATAGGAAAAATCGACGTTGTCGAAATCGATACTGCCGTCTTTGACTTCTATGTCCTGTGAGTCGGGAGCGTCTTCGATGTCGATTTTTTCGTCGAGAATTTCAACGATACGATCGAGGGACGCACGCGAAAGCACGATGTTCATAAAGCCCATTGCCACCATGATAAGCGACATAAGGATTTGCATAATATAACTCAAAAATGCAGTGAAATCGCCGAGTTTCATGTTGCCCACGATGATGTCGTTGCCGCCGAACCACGCAACGCAAATCATACAAGCGTAAATGACGATTTGCATAAACGGGAATGCGATAACGATGATTTTTTCCGCGGAAAATTGAAGTTTTTGGACAGTTGAACTGACTTTTTTGAACTTGTCGATTTCGTTGTCCTCTCTCACGAACGCCTTGACCGCGCGGATACCGATGAGGTTTTCCTGAGTGGACTCGTTCATATCGTCGTATTTGCGGAGCATCTTTTCAAATCTCGGGAACACGACTTTCACACCCACGATAAGTCCTACGATCAAAACGGGGATCGCCGCGGCAAATATGAGCGACAAATCCGAGCTTATTGAGATTGACATGCACATTGCCGAAATCAACATTATCGGCGAGCGCACAAGCATACGGATGATGATTTGAAATGCCATCTGTATGTTGGTTACGTCGGTGGTAAGTCTTGTCACAAGGCTTGCGGTGTTGAATCTGTCAAGGTTTGCAAAGGAGAAGTTTTCAATCTTGTAAAACATCTTTTTGCGCAGATTTTTTGCAAAACCCGTCGAAGCGGTCGCCGCAAGTCTGCCCGACATCGTGCCGAAAAACAGCGATATCAACGCCATAACTATCATCATTGCGCCGCAAGTGACGATAAACCAGACGCGGTTGTTCATCGTAAACAACTCGAAGCCTTTGCTTCCAAGTTGAAGCGTAAACGTAAAAGACGTTGCGTCCTCAACCATACCTACGTTTACGATTTGCGCCATGATGAGCGGAATCAAAATTTCAAAAAGAACTTCCAGCGCAACCAAAACAGACGTGAAAATCGCGTGGACTTTGTACTCGCCCACGCAACTCGCCATCTTTTTGAGTCCGCCTTTGGATCTAGGTGCCATATTTTTTTCGTTTGCCATAATCACCTTAATGTCGCAGGATGCGACGATGAAAAACTGTGCAAAAGCCAAATGTTTCATCGACTGCAAAATCGGTTGCAGTCAATACTTTATTTACAATTTATTAAAAAAAATGTCAATTGATTATTAAAAATAATTATAAGTATTAAATATATTTTAACAATTCCTTATTGTGCTTGGTTTCAAATCACATCGAAAACGTAAAAAAAATCGGCGTTTATATATGTCAATATTTGTGGAGTTATCTTGACAAAATCGGCATATTGGTGCAATAATTTATACAACAATACGGTTTGGGGGACATTATGTCTGCACAAAAAGAAGATTTGCGCATCGTTCGCACAAGAAAACTATTGAGCAACACGCTGCTGGATATGATGGAGGAGGAATCCATCGAAAAAATCAGCGTCATAGACCTTTGCAACAAAGCGATGGTCAACCGCGCAACGTTCTACGCACACTTCGAGGACAAATACCACCTTTTGACTTTTGCCTTGGAAGAGCTCAAAGACGACCTCTACAAAAAGTTTACCAAGGACACCAAGTTCACCACCCCCACCGAAACGCTCAACTCGATGATTGTGATGGCAGTCGACTTTTTCTTTGACAAGCACAACCACATCGCCAACATAATTCGCTTCAACAGAAACGGCAAAGTGATAAGCACTATACAGGATTCCATCGCACATTCCATCAAGTATCAGCTTTCGAAATACAAAGATACGTACGAAATCAAAATGCCCCTTCAAATTCTATCCACTTTCGTTGCGGGCGGCATGATAAACACGGTGCTTTGGTGCGTGGACAACCCCGGCAGATACACGTACGAAGAGTTCATCTCCTATGCAACCTGCCCTCTTGCCGAGCGTTGCTTTGTGAAAAAATAAAACAAATACTTATGAAAGACGAATTGCAAAACGCAGTTCGTTTTTTTATTATCTCCCAAAAACCGCCGTCAAAAATCTATTATACCGTTTTAGATTTTATAAAATCAACGTCCTATATATTCCATATTTCGACCTAATGAAAAAAACTTAAAATTTTTGAGCAAAATATATTGACATCTCATATTTTAGTGATATAATTAGCAATCGAAGAACAAGAGTGCTAACAAACAAGCACGGTGATTGCCAAAGACGTAAAAGCGTATGAAGCAATCGAAGGCTCAAAAGGCACGACACGGAACATATTTCAAAGGAGGTATGAACTATGGACACCAACAAATTTACTAAAAAAGCATTGGATGCAATAAATGCGGCGCAAAACCTTGCGCTTGAAAGACATCATCAACAACTTTGCAAGGAGCATATCGCGTATGCGTTGCTCAACGACGAGGAAGGACTTATTCCGAAACTCGTCACAAAGTGCGGCTCGGACGCTCCGCAACTGGTGAGAGAAATCGACAGGATTCTCTCTCAAATGCCCTCTGTCACGGGATCGGGCGCAAGCGAAGTGTATCTGTCGCAAGACTGCTCCCTTATGCTTGCGCAAGCGGAAAAAGACGCAAAGAAACAGGGCGACGATTTTGTGAGCGTCGAACATATTTTTGCCGCAATCCTCGACAACCCCACTCCTGCCCTCAAAGCAGTATTTGCAAAGTGCAAACTCACCAAAAAGGGTTTTATGGACGCACTTTCGCAGGTTAAAACCTCAAAAGTGACAAGCGACAGCCCCGAAGACACATATGACGTACTCAACAAATACGGTCACGATATGGTTGAAAGAGCCGCTCGCGGTCAGCTCGATCCCGTCATCGGACGTGACGACGAGATAAGAAACGTCATTCGTATATTGTCAAGAAAGACAAAAAACAACCCCGTTCTTATCGGTGAGGCAGGCGTCGGCAAAACGGCAATTGCGGAAGGACTTGCCCAACGTATCGTCAGAGGCGACGTCCCGGAGGGACTCAAAGACAAACACATCTTCGCACTCGATATGGGCGCGCTCATCGCAGGCGCAAAATACAGAGGCGAATTTGAAGAAAGACTCAAAGCGGTTCTTGGCGAAATCAAAAAACAAAACGGCAGAATGTTGCTGTTTATCGACGAATTGCACACCATTGTCGGCGCAGGCAAAACCGAAGGCAGCATGGACGCAGGCAACCTTTTGAAACCTATGCTTGCAAGAGGCGAATTGCACTGCATCGGCGCAACCACGCTTGACGAATATCGCAAATACATCGAAAAAGACCCTGCTCTGGAAAGACGTTTCCAACCCGTCATGGTCAACGAACCTACGGTTGAGGACACAATCGCAATTCTGCGTGGCTTGAAAGAAAGATACGAAATCTTCCACGGCGTGCGCATACACGATCAAGCTCTCGTCGCGGCGGCGACTCTCTCGGACAGATACATCACCGACAGATTCCTCCCCGACAAAGCAATCGACCTCGTGGACGAAGCGTGCGCTATGATACGTACCGAAATCGACAGCATGCCCACCGAAATGGACGTTATCAGCCGTAAAATCATGCAACTCGAAATCGAGGAAATGGCTCTTGAAAAAGAAACCGACAAACTTTCTATCGACCGTCGCGAATCCATCAAAAAGGAACTTGCCGAACTCCACGACAAATTCAACGAAATGAAAGCGCAATGGGAAAACGAGAAGAAGGAAATCAACAGCGTTCAGGACACCAAAGCCGAGATTGACCGCGTAAATCTTCAAATCGAAGAAGCAAAGCGCAACAGCGACTACGGCAAGGCGGCGCAACTTCAATACGGCGAACTGCCTGCCCTCACCAAGAAACTCGAAGAGGCTGAAAAGAAATCCGCAAACGGCTCTACCCTTCTTCGTGACGAAGTGACTGCGGACGAAATCGCAAAAATCGTTGCAAAGTGGACGGGTATCCCCGTAACCAAACTTATGGAAAGCGAAAAGGAGAAACTGCTTCACCTTTCCGACGAGCTTCACAAGAGAGTTATCGGACAAGACGAAGCGGTGCAAGCGGTCAGCGAAGCGGTGCTGCGTTCTCGTGCAGGCATATCCGACGAAAACAGACCTATCGGTTCGTTCCTCTTCCTCGGCCCTACCGGCGTCGGCAAAACCGAGCTTGCAAAGACGCTTGCTTCCTATCTGTTTGACGACGAGCGCAACATCGTGCGTATCGATATGACGGAGTACATGGAAAAATTCAGCGTATCTCGTCTTATAGGTGCGCCTCCGGGATACGTAGGATACGACGAAGGCGGTCAACTCACCGAAGCCGTGAGAAGAAAACCCTACTCCGTCGTGCTGTTCGACGAAATCGAAAAGGCACATCCCGACGTTTTCAACATCCTTCTTCAAGTGCTCGACGACGGCAGAATCACCGACAGCCAAGGCAGAACCGTCAACTTCAAGAATACAATCATCATCTTGACTTCCAACCTCGGCAGCAACGTGATTCTTGACAACATCGACCAAAACGGCAACATCAAAGAAGAAGCAAAAGAGCAAATCGACAAGTTGCTCAAACAGACCTTCCGCCCCGAGTTTCTCAACAGACTTGACGATACCGTGTTGTTCACTCCGCTCACAAGAGAGAACGTGTACAAGATCATCGACATCATGCTCAAAAAGCTGGAATCGAGACTTGAAAAGCAAAACCTCAAACTCGAAGTTACGCAAGCGGCAAAAGACCTTATCGTTGACGGCGGCTACGACGTGACGTTCGGCGCAAGACCGCTCAAACGTTATATCGAAAGCAACGTCGAAACCAAAGTTGCAAAAGCAATCTTGCAAGGCAACATGGACGAAGGCGACACAATCGTGGTTGACGCTCAAAACGGCGAAATGCTTGTCACTTCAAAGCACTAACCGGTTGCGCCCGAAAAATGCGGCACGCAACAAACGTTGAACCCTCATAATTTTCCCTATAAAAAAGAAGCGGCGGATTTTGTATCCGTCGTTTCTTTTTTTCGTTTTTGTGATTTTCAACAGTTTAAATATAAGTTGTGTTTCCAGTTTTTGCAATCAGCTGATTCTTTTCAAGTGCGGCAAGGCGTAGGCGAAAAACTTTTTGTAGGCGGCGCATTTGTCGAGGTCGATACGCTCGCGCTTGCAGCCGTTGCGGCACATATGATAGAAATTGCACTCCTTGCATTTGTCCTCGATTTGCATACTTTCTTTTATGAATTCGGTTGCAACGGGGTGCTTTGACAGCGCAAAGAAATCGGTATCGTTGATGTTGCCCATATCGTAGCAATCGAGGCAATAGAAGTCGCACGGATAGACCTCGCCGTCCCCCTCGATGACGAATTGGTGACAGCAATGCCCTTCCATACCGCACTGTTCGGGACACTCGAAATGCGCAAGGCGCACGAAGTTGTCAAATTGGCGGATTGAGGTGTATTTGCCGTCCATACAGTCTTTGAGATACATCGCAAAGCACTTTTGCAAAAACTCGGAATAGTCCTCGGCAGACATCGAATAGTTTTCCTGCTCGCTTGGGAACGCCTCGTTGTAGGTAGTTTTTGAGATAGGCTTGCCGCTCTCGTCCACGCGTAATGGTTTGAGCATGGGGATAAACTGCAAATGCTTGAAATTCTGCTTTTTGAAAAACCTATAAATCGGCTCGATGCGATTTGCCACCTGCTTTGTCAGCACCACGAGGATATTGAAATCCACGCCGTATTTTTGCATAAGTTTTGCGCCGTTGAGCGCACGTGAAAACGTGGGATTGCCGTTTGCATCGATACGGAGCGAATCGGCAACCTCATCGCCGTCCAAACTCAATCCCACAAGATAGCCGCCGCGCTTGAATATCCTGCACCACTCGTCGTCGATGAGCGTTCCGTTGGTTTGCACGCCTATGCTGACGGGCGCGCGATTGACGTTCAACTCACGAATAATATCGTGCAGTTTCAAAAAAAACTCCTTGCCGGCAAGCAGCGGCTCGCCGCCCTGAAAGGAGAGCATAACCCTGTCGTGTCCTGCAAAATCGAAGGCTTTTTTGAGCGTTGCGCGCAACGTTTGCTCGCTCATCATGCCGTGCGAAGGCATCTCTCTATGGCTTGAGAGGTCGTTGTAAAAACAATATTTGCATCGCAAATTGCAATTTGACGAGGCAGGTTTGAGCATTATGCTTATGTTCATAAAACCAGTTTTCCTTGTTGTTTCGCTTATTGTTGCGTATCGCAATCTTCGTCTTGGTCGAATACGATCTCGTATTTTGCGCTTTTGCTCACGGCATTTACGATTGCCTTTGCGGTTGCCTCGACTGCCGCCGATTGCACCGGTGCAAGATTGACAACGGGGCGTCTGCCGCTTGCAAGGCAGAACATAGTGTCGCCGTCGTACATCGTATGCACGGGGCGTATTGCCCTTGCAAGTCCGTTGTGGGATATGCTTGCAATCAAATTTGCCTCGACTTTGGAGAGTTTCGCATCGGTGATTATGCAACCGATTGTGGTGTTTGTTCCGAGCAAAAGTTTGGCAAATTCACCGTTTGCGAGGCACTTTTCAGTGTCGATAAACTCGCCTTTTCTACCCTTTGCTCCTGCAATGATTTTGCCGCTTTCATCTACGACGTCGCCCATAGCGTTGACAGCAACGACTGCCGTAACCGTGACGCCTGCAACTTTCACGGTTGCCGCGCCGATGCCGCTCTTACACGCGTTTTTCAAGCCTCTGATCTTGCCTACCGTTGCGCCTCGTCCTGCGCCGATATTGCCGAAATCGAGGGTTTTTGAGGCGTTTTTGCACGCATTAAGTCCGTATTGCGCAGTTGGATAGTGATATTCCTTCTGATTGAGGTCATAAAGCACCGCACCGCAAACAATAGGCACGATCTTGCCCATAGACTTGAATCCCTTGCCATTTTGTTTGAGATATTCCATAACTCCGACGGTGGATGCAAGCCCGTACGCCGAGCCGCCCGACAGCACGACGGCATTGACTTTTTGCATCATCTTTTCGTTGTGAAGAAGGTCGGTTTCTCTCGTACCGGGTGCGCCTCCTCTGCAATCCACGCCTCCGACCGCTCCGTTTTCGGCAAGGATTACGCTTACGCCCGTAAACTCGTCCTCATAGTGTCCTATCTTAAAACCGGAAGGTATTGTTACATTCATTTTCACACCTCAAAAAAGTCCTCCGAACAAGAAGGACTTTCGTTTTTTTATTTACACAAATCGTCTATGCTTGTCTGCTCATAGATGATGAACTTGTCAAAGAAATCCGCAACGTCCTTTTGCATTTGCTCGCCGCACCAATCGTAAAACACTTCGTGTCTTGCGCCCGGATAGAGGTGAAGCTCGGTGTTGATTCCGTTTTGTCTGTACATTTTGTCAAGTTTTTTGACGCCCTTGCCCATTTGTCCGACAGAGTCCGCATCACCAGAAAAAATGCCGATTGCGGTTGCAGGATTGAGCTTTGCCTGCGCTTTTTTGGTGTACAGCTTCGATGTTTCTTTCATCATATAATAGTCAAAACCGACGGACATGTTTTGATGCGCAAGCGGATCTGCAAGCACGTCCTCTCGTCTTGCCCTTACGCTGTTTGCCCATTGCAATTTGCCCTCGTCGCCTTTGAATTTCTGGAAGTTGTCGCTCACCCAATTGACAATACGAGGACGCCAGTTTCTTGCCACAAGGAATATCGGCGCAACCACGATTTTGCCAAAAGTGAACAAGCTGCGCATATGTCCCGAACCTATGAGTGCAATCGCCTTGACGTCCGTCCCCTCCTGCGCAAAAGCCTGCGAGAGAAAACTGCCGTAACTATGCCCCATAAGAAACACGGGCAAATCATATTGAGATTTTAGCCACTCACGGAAAAACAATTCGTCGTTCAAAGTCTTTTTGAAAATGTTGCCGGGGTGTTTGCCGCGATTTTGGTCGGTTTCGGTCAAACCGTGCGCACGGTGATCGTCGCCGAAAACTATGTAACCTCTTGAATTGAGATAGCGTGCAAACTCGTCGTAGCGACCGGCATACTCGCTCATGCCGTGCACGAGTTGAATGACGCCTTTTGGATCTTTCACATCGTCCCAAAGCCTGCAATAAATCTCGGTGTTGTCAAAACTTTTGAGCTTAAACTCTTTCATATTGCACTCTCCGCACAAAATAAGGTTTATTAAGCACATTATAACCAATAAAACTCATTTTATCAATAGCACTTTGCAAAAATAACACATCAAAAATTGCAAAATTCGCAAAGGAGTGCTAAACTGTATTTATGCAAGTATCCATAATCTTAAACTGCGGAAACGAAATAAAACGCAAAATAAAAGGCGACAAAGTCGTATGCTGTGACGGCGGTTTCAACGTATGCCCCGTCAAACCCGACGTGATTCTGGGCGACTTCGATTCCCTCGAAAAACCCGATAGCTCGGACATTCCCCTTGTAGAACACAATCCGCACAAGGACGCAAGCGACGGCGAACTTGCCGTGTATTATGCAAAAGAGGTTTTGCATGCGGACTCAATCGTCTTTTACGGCATAACGGGCGGACGAGTGGACCACGTACTTTGCAACCTGTCCATTATGCGCCTTGCCGCAACTCTCGGTATGAACGCAAAGGCGGAAGAGGACGGACTCGATATACACTATGTCGAGGGCAAATTTGACCTCGCCACGCAAAAGGGCGAAACTATATCCATTATCCCCTACGGCGAAAGTGCGCTTGTGAGCGACTCTCAAAACCTCGAATATCCGCTTGACGAACTCCTGCTCAAATCCTGCGATTCGAGAGGATTGTCCAATGTGTCCCTCGGCGGCAAAATCCACATAAACGTCAAGCACGGCGGCGTTTTCGTGTTCCGCTATATAAAACGCTGAATCAATACGAAAATCGCAAAAAATTGCACGTTTTGCAAAATATTTGACAAAGGTCATACAAAAGTTGCTCGCATTCTTCAAAATTTTTTTTGAAAAATGCGAGTTTTTTCAAAAAGTCCCAATAAAACCAAAACTTGAATTGTATATTTATCGAAAATACAAAATCATCGTTTTTCAAACCTTTCTAACAAAAAAACACGGCATGCCGTGCTTTTTGAATTGTGTCCGCAAATGCGGTATTTTCAAAGTCTCAACTCAAAACGCACTCCCTTGAAACGAAAAGAGAGAGGCGGTTTGCCTCTCCCCTTCTTGCCGATTGCAAATTGCAATTATCGATTGTCTTGGTTGTCGTTGTTATCCTTATTTTCGGATTTTGCTTGATTTGCGATGATTTGCTTGTCAACCTCGTCAAGTTCCTCGTCGTTGTCGACACCTGTTGCGCCGTCTGCGGTTTGAGTTGCCGCTGTGAGCTTGTTGACGTCACTCGATTGTTGCATAGCCGCCGTGAACGACTTTGACGTAAACAAGAAACTGCCCGCAACGAGAGATATTGCCATATCCGCAAACGCAAACGAATTGTAACCCAAACTATATGCGAACGCTGCGCCCATAGTGGGATATTTCGTTATAGACGCAAACACAAACGCACCCGAAAAAACGTGACAGATATAGCGGAGCAACACCGCAACCACGCCGCCGAGCAAGAATGCCAAGATTTTTTTCTCTTTGAAAACGCCTTTTTCCATAAATATTCCGCTCACTCCGATAAAGCCGAAAGCGAGGGGATAGTCGAGCAAAACTTGCATCGGGTGCAAGAGCCATGGATCCTGAATTGCTTGCAGAAATCCGTAAAGAGTGCAAACGATAAGACCTCTTCTTGTGCCGAACATACAGCTGTAAATCATAAGCGGCAAAAGGCTTGCAAATGTGATAGAGCCGCCTTGTGGAAGTGAGAAAAGTTTTGCATAGGAAAGCGCAAAGGACAGCGCCATTGCAACTGCGCCGTAAACGATTGCACGAGTGTCGCTCAACTTACGCTTATCTCCCAAAAACCAAAATGCCACAAGAATCAAAATGCACACAACCGCAGAAACGATAAGTCCTACGAGGTTTCTGACCTCTTGATATTTGTCGTTCTTATAATAAAGCGAAACGACCACTATCGTTGCAACAATCGAACATGCCAGCAAAAGTGCCGTGACAATACCCGCGATTTTCAACGGCTTTTCGCCAAAAAGCGAACAAACGAGCATTGCCGTTCCGCCCGCAACCGCAACGATAAGAGTTGTCAAAATCGCATAGAACATTTTGAGATAGTTTGCAACGTCAACGTCGGGGTCTGCTTTGTTGCTTTGAACTTTGATATACACCAAAACAACAAGTGCGGTGAGTGCAAATCCCGCAGTGATACCGGTCACGTATTTTTTGAAATCGTTGAATTTTTCACGTTTGAAAAACCACACGAGCAAACCTACAACCATAAAAGCGGCAATAAGCGCGATCGCAAGGTACAAAACGACGTTTGAAATCGATTTGAACAACGAATTTAATGTGCCTAAATCCATAAAAAAATCTCCTAACCTGTGCTTAGGAGAACTTGAAAAGAAAAGGCAATATCGAAACTTTCGTTGTTTTTGCTTCCTTACGCGAGGATTAACTCACAAGTTTGAGGGTATCATCTCAGCTTTACAGCACCCCTAGCAGTGATTATTGTATTCGCGCGCGCCGTTTTAGTCAATCGTTTTGCGCAAATACGGAAAAAATCGTCCAAATTGCGACAATTTGCTCTATTTCTTGACTTAAAATACGATTGGTATTATATTATTTACTACATCAACGAAGGAGAGATAACACAATGAAAAAGCAATTCAAGAAGCCCGAATTCAAGCTTCTCAAAGAATTCAAAGCGTTCATAACAAAAGGCAACGTTGTCGATCTTGCAGTTGGTATGATTATAGGTGCAGCATTCACCGCAATCGTAACCGCTCTTGTCAACAGCATATTCAAGCCTCTCATCAACGCAATCCCGATGGGTGATTTGCAAGGTCTTATCACAATGCTCGTTGCAAAAAATGCCGATGGCCTTACGGCAGCGGAATGCGCAAAACAAGGCATCGCGTTTGTGACGGACATGTCCAAGTCCGTGTACATCGACTGGGGTGCGTTTATAATGGCAATCATCAACTTCCTTATCACCGCGCTTGTGTTGTTTGCAATGGTCAAACTCATAAACATGGTGCGCGGCGGATTTACGGGACTTACCCGCGACACCAAATTCCTCGAATCGCTCACACCCGAAGAGAAAGCCACAATCAAAGGTAGATTTGCGACAAAGAAGGAACTGAGAGCAATCAAAGCGGCTCGCGACGAGGCACAAGCAAAAGCAGAAGCAGAAGCAGCGGCGGCGGCAGAAGCTGCAAAACCCGAAACGACGGACGATTTGCTCCGTGAAATCCGCGACCTTCTCAAAGCGCAACAAGTTGACAAGGCAACTGCCCTTCTCAACGAAACAAAAAACAAATAATTTGAGTTTACCCAAAACAGCCGCTCGACGAGCGGCTGTTTTAATGTCGGCGCAAATCGTGTTTTGCAAGATAGCAAACCCAAAGTTATTTTGACGAGGGAAAAAGCTCGTTGCATTGCATTGTCGCTCTTGACTTTTTGAGAGCAAAGTGCTACTTTATAGCGGTGCGTAAAACGCGCAAGGGAGCGGAATTATGATTGTTTCAACACTATCCATGATGGAAGGCAACGGCATGGCGGCATATATCATCCTGCTTGCGCTCGGCATCATCTTTGTCGTCAAAGGCGGAGATTGGTTTGTGGACGCGGCAAGTTGGATTGCCGAGGTGTCCGGCATCCCGACTTTTATCATCGGCGCGACAATCGTCAGCGTCGCAACGACGATACCCGAAATTTTGGTTTCGAGCATATCTGCGGCGCAAGGTCAGGCATCTATGGCAATCGGCAACGCAGTCGGCTCGGTCAACTGCAATATTGCTCTTATCATGGCAATCTCGCTTGTGTTCACCGCCCCTGTTTTCAAACGCAAAGACTACGTTTTTAAGGTTGCGATTTTGCTTGGCACAATCGCTCTTCTGTGGGGACTCAGCGCAAGCGGCGAATTTAATTGGTGGAACGCAATCATCATACTTGCAATGTTTGTGCTGTTCCTTATCGAAAACGTCATAAGTGCAAAAAAACACTCCCAAACTCTAATCAACGACAAAGGCTTTGAAAGCATAGATGAAAACAAAACAAAGGGCGAGGGCATTTTGTTTTCATACTTCCAAAAGCAGGAAAGCAAAAAAATAGTCCTCAAAAAAACGGGCATGGTCATAGAGAAAAAGGACATCGCAAAAAACGTTGTTCTGTTTGTTCTCGGTGCGGCAACGATTTTTGTCGGCGCGCAACTTATGTGCGACAACGGCGCAGAACTCGCTCGCGCACTCAACGTCCCCGAAGGCATCATCGGCGTTACCATTCTTGCAGTCGGCACGTCTTTGCCCGAACTTGTCACCGCAATCACCGCTATCATAAAGAAAAAATCAGATTTGTCGGTTGGCAACATCATAGGCGCAAACATCATCGACTTGTCCTTGATTCTTCCAATTTGCACATTCATCACAATGGGCAAAACCGGCAATCCCCTGCCTGTAGACCCTCAATCGCTCACAATCGATTTCCCCTTCTGCCTTGCCGTGGCAGGATTTGCACTCATTCCGCCTCTTGTCATGGGCAAATTCAAACGTTGGCAAGGAGCGCTGTTGCTTGCAGGCTATGTGACCTACGTTGTGCTTCTTATCCTCAACACGACAGGCGCAATCAAGATTTTCTGATTCAAGAGCCAAAAGCCTAAAACGCAATCGAAAAAGCGACGGATTTTCCGCCGCTTTTTGATTGTCATACGCATTGATGTTTTCTTTTCAAGTACGGTTTTTTATCGTTTTCCTCTTTTTTTCAACTTAAATATGCGCTTTTATGATTTTGGGAATATCGCAGTTTTTAAGCAAAAATTCCGAGTTGAAATAGGAATAATCCGCCACTTTGAAGTCGATGCCGAAGAAGAACGCTCCGACGTCCGAATCTGAGTGCGATTTCTTTTCCCACGCATAGTAGACCGTGCCGCTTGCAGAGTCGTACTTGTTTGGAAGATTGTTTTGTTTGCTCACGCTCAATCCGCCTGTTTCGTGGTCGGCGGTGACGATGATTGCGGTGTCGTTTCTATCCCCTATCCAATCAAGAATCATAGCAATGGTATCGTTGAGTGCCTTCATTGCTTTGACCATATTGCCGAAGTCGTTTTTGTGCGAGTACTTGTCAACGTGCGCCTGCTCGATCATCAGCACAAAACCGTCCTCGTCCTTTGCTAAATAGTCGATTGCAAACTTGCTTGCGTCTTTCAAAGACACCGTGCCGCCGTTGCCGCCCATATCGAACAGACAGTACGCCTTTTGTGCGTCAAACACGGCTTGTCTGCTCCCAAAATCGCTGCAAAACGCATATCCTTCTTGCTCGATACTGCCCTGTTTCTTTGCGTAAGAGTCGCTTGACGCTCCGCACAACAAATCCACACCCGACTTGATTTGGCTTGCAATGATATCGTCGGTGTCCTTGCGGCTCATTGCGTGCGCGCTGAACGATGCAGGCGTTGCTCCGCTCAATTTGTCCGACGTCACGATACCCGTGGCTTTGCCTTTGCTTTTGGCAACGTCAAGAATGGTTACGGTATCCCTGCCGTCCTTGTCCTTGCCTATGCGCCCGTTTTTGGTCAGAACTCCCGCTGCAAGCGCAGTGCCTGCCGCCGCAGAGTCGGTTGTTTTCGTCGCTCTGAACTTGACGCTCGTGAGCGAATCCGTGTTGACGGACGCTCTCTTCCAATCACCGAACGTGCAAGCCTCGCCGCTTGTCATCGCGCCTGCCGCAACGTGTTCAAGCCCCATTCCGTCACCGATAACGTATATGAAGTTCTTGACCTTTGCACCCTCTTTGCACTCGACGTTGAGCGCGTCCACCACGCCGCCTGCGCCGCCCGATGCCGAACATGCAGCAAACGTTGCCAGCACCAGTGCCAGCACAAATATCAAACTTGCGATTTTCAACAAATGTTTTTTCATATCTCCACCGCCTTATATCCAAATTATACTTTCCCCCACATACAAAGTCAACGCCCAAAAATCGCAGTATTCTCAAAAAAACAAATCCAAAACTTGTCGCAAACTTCAAGTAAATTCTCAATCGAAGACAAAGATTGTTGCACCGATAAATTATAAAAAAAGCCCCATCCATACCGGTCAAAACGTCACCGGTGCGGATGGGTACCTATTGGTGGAGCATTAGTAACGTAAATCGAATACGCTATTCATCTTTAATCAGTAAATTTTGCTATGTGATTAATTATATCTGCCCATCTTTGTTTTCTTATAAAGTCCATAATGTATTCTGTAAGAAATATCTTCTCCGACTGGGACTTGAGGGGCAATGTTTGATGGGCTTTTTTCGCGATACGAAAAATGGAAGTATCCGGTCTTTTCAATTGCGGCAATAACATTACTATCGTATAATAATTGCAAAAAAACTCGTTCATCTTCAACGAATTTTGGTATTTCTCTCGCATTTCCCAAAATATAGTCTACAAACTTATTATGAGAATCTTTGTATTCTGAATAAGTAAACTGAGGGGCATCAAAAAAATCAAAAAACTTTCTAAAATGCATATAGTCCTCATCAGAATAATAAAAAGAGAGTTGGTCCTTTAATGAACTCAAAAAATACTCTGAATATTCATTTTGAAAGCGATTACTATTGTAAGACGCATAATCAAAACTCAAATAATTTCCTTTTTTGTCGTTAATCATTATTTCTTTGATTAATGATAATATACGTTGTATATCTCGCGGTCTACTTAATGAGATTTTTAAAAATTCCATGAATGCAATATCTTTTCCACGGTTTTCGGATGAGGATGGCAACTCCCATGTAAAATACTTTTCCCATATATTTTCAGTGTTTTCACTTTGGTCATAACTTAGCAGTTTATTTGCCATAACATACAATTTAGATTTAGGATAGTCGGTATATGTTGTTCGCCAATCTAAATAAACGGCATTATCGACTAATTTATTTGTTGCGTTCTGTAATCCCAATGAATTAAAAATATCTGGTCTTAATAGTAATACAATTTTTATTTGTCCCTTGCTATCTTTAACATTTGCGAACAATTCTGTATTCAATGCCCAGCAAGCGTTCGCTAGACCCTTTATACAATCCAAATACTCTTCATATGGAATTTGAGTCGGACGAATATCGATTCCGTCGATAAAAAGAATCACATCTTTATCCAATTTCATTTTTGCAAATAAATCCATAAATTTATTGCATATATAGTATAAGTTCATTTGCAATCTCTGTTCACTAAATTCTAAAACTTTTCCCGATTTTGCACCAATGTCAACATACTTACAAATAATTTTTGCAGCCAGTTCACTTGAGTCAACAATTTTTAATGCAGAAATAATTTCAGGTGAAAAAGCATTATTATAGTATTCATCAATAGCACTCATTAACTTAGAATGATTATTCCTATTGTAAGTTGATAATGTTTTTTCATTATTGGTTATGGTTTTTGCCAATAATAAAAGAAGAATTGTTTTCCAAATATCAACATATCCACTTATATCCAAATGTTCTTTTTTCTTTAACTCGTGAAACTTTTCATAATCGGTACTTGAAATGAATTTTAAAATGGATTTGCAGTTTGCGTAATCGTTATTATTTAAGAATGCGGCATATGCAGTTTTTCCAGTACCTTTTTCTCCGATTAAGTAGTAAACGGTTGGCTGCAATAACTTGTCTAAAAAATCATTTTTAACAAAAACACTGTTTAGCATTTGTTTATTCGCTCGTTGCGTATAATTTTGAGCATCTGAAAATCCAAGGTTTAATTGATTTATTTTTTTTATCATAGTAGAAAAGTCCCCCCCTTAATTCCAACTGCAATTGATAGTAATAATCGTAGTGGGCATTCCGACAATTTGAATGTCGAACTTCAAACTTGTTTCGACTTTTGTAGCCGCATTATGTATACGGA
>UMHM01064213.1_pt1 | contig 69274 bp, 50 predicted proteins | sample 1965501 | NCBI WGS metagenome assembly UMHM01 (sample SAMEA4836095, study PRJEB28245) | human gut metagenome | biome: gut microbiome; material: fecal sample | place: Denmark | collected 2008
ACAAACCGTGAACATCGATAACGGCACTGCACTGCTACGTTAGTCACTATCACACAAAGCCTTAGACAAGCGGGCGCTTCCGCGAGATTGCCACGGCACCCGAGCGTGCACGATTAGTAAATCACACCCTTTTCGAAACAGACTTCTGAGCACGGTGCCTCGCAATGACATAATTGAGAAACGGCAATAATATATTTATTTCTGTCCCCTCATCCGTCACTTCGTGACACCTTCTCCCTAAGGGCGAAGGCTTTGGTGGCGGTGTCGTAAAAAACAGACGGCTTAGTCGGTATGACGTAATTTTGAACTGACTACATTCTGTCTTTTCATAATAACGTCCGCCGAAGTTAGCATACTTGAAGTACATAAACCAGTTGCAAATGGTTAACCTGCTACATGCGGGGTGGCGAGGTGTTGCCAATTAGGGACATCGTCCGCGAGCCTGCGGCTGGGAAGCGTACCTACCACTACGCCTTAATGGGCGAAGCGGCGCGAGGCATCAGCCGCTCCCATATTGGCAATTCCTCGGCAGGACCCCATTACATCAATTAACGCACTTCGGCGCCCATTTCGCAAAGTACCCTTCCGGGGGATGTTTCGACTACACTTCGTTCCGCTCGACATGACACAATTTAATGTGCAAAAACAAAACTTGTTTCAAATTAGTGGGTGCACGACCCGTGCTCGGCGCCAGTTTCACAGACTTTAATTTTCGCCGTTCGTATTTTTAACGTCATCAATAGGCGTTTCGTTTGGCTCATCGCCACTATTATACTCCGTTTCAGTCGTTTGCGCAACAGTATTTTGCCTGCCGCGCGTCGCAATGTAGCCGTAACGCTTGTTCATTACAAACAGCATAAGTATCGTCAACAAGCAACACATCACGTCACCGACGACGCAACTGAGCCACACGCCGTCCAAGCCCAGGATAAGCGGCATTACAAACACACAGATAAGCTGGAACACCAACGTACGCGCAAATGACAGCAACGCCGACACCGGTCCGTTGCCCAGCGCGGTGAAAAACGCCGAACCGAAAATGTTGTATCCGCAAAACAGAAAACAGAATGAATACAGCCTCATAGCGTGCGCCGTCATGTCGGCAAGCGCGTTGTTTTGCGCGAAAAACAGCGTGCCAAGCGGCGTCGACAGCGCAAAACTCAGCCCGAACATCGCAATGCCCGCCATGCCGACAAGTTTCATCGACTTGTTGAAAATATTTTGCAGTTCCTTTTTGTTTTGTGCGCCGTAGTTGTACCCGACAATAGGTGAAGTGCCTACGGAATACCCCAAAAAGATTGCCACGAAAATAAACGACACGTACATGATTACGCCGTACGCGCCCACACCGTCATCGCCCACAATGGCAAGTAGTTGCTTGTTGTACACCATCGAAACAAGTGACATAGCAATGTTGCTGAGCAGTTCCGACGAGCCGTTGGTACAACTGTCAAACAGCACCTTGCCGTGCCACCCTGTCTTGACAAAGCGCAGCAAACTGCCGTTTTTGCGTGCAAAATACACCACGGGCGCAATACCGCCGATAAGTTGACTTACCGCCGTGGCGACCGCCGCGCCGACAATACCCCACTTGAATACTGCCACAAACAGCGCGTCCAGCACCATGTTGGCAACGCCGCTTGCAACGGTAAACGCAAAGCCGAGCTTGGGCTTTTCCGCCGCGATACAGAAACTTTGAAACAGATTTTGCAGCATAAAAAGCGGCAAAGACGTAAGCAAAATGCGTGCGTACACCACAGCCTGATTGTAAATTTCGCCCTCGCCGCCAAGAAGCGCGGTAATAGGCTCTACAAACACCAGTCCCAGCGCGGCAAGCACCACGCCCATTGCAGCCGTAAAAATGACGATAAAAGTAAAGTAACGTTGTGCGGCAGGTTTGTCACCCTCGCCCAAAGTTTTGCTGACGACAGCCGTGCCGCCTGCGCCCATCATGAAGCCGAATGCGCCCAGCATCATGATAAACGGGTAAATAAGGTTTACCGCCTTGAACGGAATGTCACCCGCAACGACGGAAACAAAAACGCCGTCTACGACAGAGTAGACGGATGTGAAAATCATCATAAGTATCGGCGACAGCGTAAAGCGCAGCAGCCGTTTGTATGTGAAGTGATCTGACAGCCTGATTTGTTGCTTCATAAAACCAATAATGTCGTACTCTCCTTACCGCACAACTGTTTTATCATATACTATTGTAAACTATATGTCAAACGTTGCAAACGCAAACAAGTCGATTAAGTTTCCGCCAATGATTTACAGTGTGCGCTGTAACAAAATTTTCGACAAAATCATACAGTAAAACAGACTGCAAACAGTCAAATACTAAAGCCGAACAATCGGCAAAACGGAGGTAAAACATGTTCAACGGTTTGTTTAACGACGGCGGTTGCGGCTGCACGGGCGACAACGGCTACACGGGCGGTTGCAATTGCACATGGGTGCTGCTTATCATCCTGTTTCTGTGCTGCTGCGGCGGTAAGTTGAAAAATTTCAACCTTAACGTCAATCCCTGCTGCCTCATCCTCATGCTCGCCCTTCTGGGCACATGCGGCGGTCTGAAGTTGTCCCCCGAGTGCAAGTAGTTGCACGTACATAGCGCGCCGACAAGATTCGACTGCGCATGTAGGGATGTGAGCGCAAGGTTTCACTTCGCCCTGACAAAAGAAAGCCGCACAAATGAAAAATGGCTGCCGCATTTGCGACAGCCTTAATTTTTTAAGCCTTTACAATTAAAATCAGGAATAAAAGTTTGCCGTTTTTCAACGTTCCCAAGCCATACACCAACTATTGCGCACTTCTGCGTGCGTATGCTTCGGGAAAACGAAACGTCCTTACTCACCCGTATGTTCGCTGACGTCCAGTTCCTCTTCCTTGTTGGCAAAGCCCTTACCTATTACCTCTTTGACGTTTTCCACATAGGCGAAGGCCTGGGGGTCCACGCGGTGAATAATCTTACGCGCCTGCACAAGTTGACGGCGGTTGATTACACACACGACCATTTTCTTTTCCTGCTTGGAGTAACCGCCCACAACCCTGATTGTAGTTACGCCGTGCTTGATTTCGGAAATCAACGCTTCGCGCATTGCGTCGGATTTGTCTGTGGTAATTTCCAGTTCCAGCGCGGCAGAAAAGCCCTTGAAGATGGTTTCCTGTACGATCTCGCACACGAACTGTGCCGCGACCGAGTAAATGAACATATTTATTCCTGCCGTCGCACCCTTGACAAAGCCGTAAGCCAATGACGACAAAGCAAGGATAACAAGGTTTGCGATAAATATCGAACGCAGCACGTATCTGCCGCCCGTTTTGCTGTGTTTTTGCACGATAAGTCCGATGATGTCGCTGCCGCCGGTACTACCGTTGACGGACAACACGAGAGGCAAACACACGCCGTGAAGCGCACCGCCCATGATTACGTACACGACTTTGTCGCCTGCATTGTTGGAATTTATTACGCTGTCCACAAGGTGCGAAACGTTGGTGATACGAAGCACGATAAGCATTGCCGACATAAACGCAACGTACAGCAATGTACGAAGTGCAAAGCCCTTGCGAAGGCTTACGAAGCAGTAAATAATGACGGGAATGTTGATTGCAAACACCCACACGCCTGCCGAAAGGTACCACAGCGACGAATCCATATTGTTTGTAAACAGTATGTCCAGTATGCTGGCTATGCCCGACGCGCCGCCGATGACAACGTCACTTGGAATAAGAAACAATTCCAGGCTGACTGCGGAACAAAGTGCCGCAAACAAAATGACGACAATGTTTTTGATTTTGAGTTTGGTATTGCTCATTTTGTCTTGTAACTCCTGTTAAACGAAGGTCTGCTGAATATATCGTACACGTCCTTGACAAAGGTAAATGCCGACGGGTCGTATTTTTTGATTATCTGTTTAAGCTGAACAGCCTGACGGAACTGCACTATTACCATGATTACTTTTTTGTCTGGGTCGTCGTCGACTTCAAGCAAGGTAAGGCCGCGCTTGAAACGCGTCAGTATTTCCTGAGAAATTTTGTCGTACTCGCGCGTTACTATCATAAACTTCTGCGGATGGTCGAAGCCGCGGTTGAACATACCCATGCTTGCACCGCCAAGAATTACGTATGTGAGCGAATACAAAATGATTACTATTGTTGCATCTTCGACGATAGCTATCGTGACAATGCTGCCAACTACCGTGATGACGAGATTTGAGATAAGCACCACAGTAGACAGGTCTATCTCCGGTCGGTACTTTGCAACCAACTTGGCAATTACTTCCGTACCGGCGTTGCTGCCGTTGTTTTCCGCCGCGATGTGCATTGACATACCGATGATTATGCCGCCAAACAGCACCGCAATGAGCGGCGATTCGTGAAACTTGCAGTCGGGTGCGATGGCAGACAAAACCGACAGCGTAAGCGTGCACACCACCGTTGCCCAGATTGTTTTGAATGTGAAGTCGCCGCGCAAAAAGATGAGAGACACGATAAGCAAAGGCACGTTAAGACCGAAGTACATAATCGACTGCAACTTATCGAACGTTTCCGCGACGATCTGCCCGTCCATCGCCACACATATAAGACGCGACAAAACGGTGCTCAGTCCGCTGAAACCGCCTGCAACAAGGTTTGACGGATTGACAAAGCAATACAGCGAAATAGCGTTTAATATGCCGGCAAACGCGACTAAAAGATATTCCTTGACTTTGCGCCAAAAGACGTTTTTTGTAAGCAAGTCGATGTCCTCGATTGGTAAGAGTATACAAGCGGCAACTTGTAGTATAAACACAAATTTGCCGCTCGCTAAGGTATATATTAGTCTTTTGCTTTCAATAAGTCAATCGTTTTGACATTGATTTTTTGCATGGTCGTTGCGCAGTAACTGTTGCGCCGGGAACGCCTGACGACGCACAAAAAAAATTACCACGGTCGCCAACTACGCCGTTTGCAAATGATATGCTATCCGCCAAACCATCTGTATCTTTGGTAACGGTCACTTTGCCATATGCGGTGTATTTGTATTTTACCATAAGTTGACCTGCGCTGTCAATAATGCCGAGAATAGACCCTATCGGTTTATATCCGATTATACAAAAATAAAAGGCAGGCGACATACTATCGCTTGCCTCTATTGTTGTTAGTTTTGTTCTGTTTTTCGTACAATTTTGTCGGCGAACAACTCTTCGAAGTCCTCAATGGTTCCTTCTGTTATCAGATCTTTTTGACACAAAAACATCGGTGAACGTCCGAGAAAATCAAACAAGATTCTATAACTGTCGCCCCAATCTTCAACCTCTTTTACATCATACATTTTTCTGTGAACAGATCCCTTTTCACAAAGACACTTCAATTCTTCGTCTTCTATGATAATCATTTCCGGATAAATTCCTTCCCGATCTTGTTTTTTTGTCGGAATAAACGCACCTACCACAAAAATAATGTTAAGGCTATAAAGAGAAATAAAGTAAAGACCACACTTTACAACTAATAAAGTTACTGGAACTAATATTAAAACCGCGACGATCAACATTGTAATGCGATTGTCTCTGTCTTGTCCCCTTTCAAAATACTTTTTATTCTTTTCGGAAAGTTCCCCTTCGAATACTATTCGCACAACAAAAAACCTCCTTGTTTTTTACATACTCAAAGCAATTGACTTCGTTACAAAACTATTGCTACCAAAAGTTCCGAAAGGATTACTTACATGTCCATCAGCAGATGTATCAATCTCTATTCCTTGCATTTCAACATTAAACAAAGACATAATACCAAATGCAACAACGTCGTAAGCGAGAGTACCTATTGCGAACATCTGTATAACGGTCATGCCCAACAACTTTGTAGCAAAAACACTCTTTCCCGCAATTATAGCCGCAAAACCTGCCGTAACGCCCGTCAGCGACAACATGGCCGGGGAATGCGACACCCCGACCGTATATAATCTCTAACTGCTTTTTATATTCTTATTCAAACCCGTTTGACGGCGCAGATTGGTGCAGATTGTGGCAACAGTTGACTGAAACGCGAAGGCGCGTACTGAGCGTACGTAACTGAGCGTGGCAGGCAAACGTAGCCGCAAGATGCGCCAATATGCGCCGTCAAACTACTCGTCGGAGTCGAGCGACATCAGCTCCTGAATCGACGTCACGCCTTTCAGGACGTATTCGCGGCAACTGTTCCACAGCGAAATCATGCCGTTGGCACGCGCCAGTTCGCGCAGTTTTTCCAGCGACTTTTCGCCGACGACAGCCTGTCGCATCTGCTCGTTGAGGTACATTATTTCGTGCACGGCAACGCGCCCCTTGTAGCCAGTACCGTTGCAGAACTGGCACCCCTGCGGACGGGAAATGGTGACAGGTTCGGTAAGCCCCAGTATTTCCATTTCCTTTTGTGTGGTTTTGCCGCGTTTTTTGCAGGCAGGGCACAGCCGTTTGACAAGACGTTGCGCAATTACGCCGACAAGCGCGTCGGACACGAGGTAATCTTCCACGCCCATGTCGGTCATACGCACTATCGCGCCGGGGGCGTCGTTTGTGTGCAGAGTGCTGAACACAAGGTGTCCCGTAATTGCCGCGCGGATGGCAATTTGCGCCGTTTCTTCGTCGCGGATTTCACCGATCATGATTATGTCCGGGTCCTGACGAAGTATGCTGCGCAAAGCCGAAGCAAATGTCATCTTCGCCTTGGTGTTTACCTGGGTCTGATTGACGCCGGGCAAAGTGTATTCCACGGGGTCCTCTACAGTGACGATGTTGACGTCGGACTTGTTGAGTTCCTTAAGGAAACTGTACAGTGTTGTGCTTTTGCCGCAACCCGTGGGTCCGGTCAGCAGCACTATGCCGTGCGGATGGGCAAGGATTTTGTCCACTACCGCGTTTTCCGTGTCGGTAAAGCCCAGTTCCGAACGCGTGAAACTGAACGACGTTTTGTCCAGAATACGAATAACAAACTTTTCACCGTAAACCGTAGGCAGGCTGGACACACGGAAGTCGTATTCCTTGCCGCCGATGTTCATGTTGATACGTCCGTCCTGCGGCACGCGGCGTTCGGCAATGTTAAGTCCGCTGATAATCTTGATACGGGCGCAGATAGCAGGGTAACTTTCGATAGGAAATTCCGCGCGAAGTTGCAGGTCGCCGTCGATACGGTAGCGCACGCGCACCTGCTTTTCAAACGGTTCGATGTGAATGTCGCTTGCGCGGTAGGGGATGGCTTCGCGGATTACGCTGTCAACAAGGCGCACCGCCGAGTTGTTGATTACGTCGTCCTCTTTGCCGACACCGCTGAATTCGCCGTTGTCTTTGACAAGGTTTTTGTCCTGTTCGGCGTTGAGGTCGGACAGCGCGGTGGACGTACTGATTACAGCCACGATACTGTCAACATACCTGTCGATTTGCGCGGGAGGCACCATTACGAAGTCCAGCGGACACATAAACACCGACGACACGGCGGAAATGGCACACATGTCCAGCGGTCTGCCAACGGCAAGAAGCAACGTTCCCTTTTTGTCGCGGCAAACGGGCACGACTTTGTGCTTTTTCATAAAGTCGAAACTGAATTTGTCAAACAGTTCCTTGTCGATGTCCAGCATGTCCAGTTCCACCGCGGGAATGCAGAAAAATTCCGACATGGCGTACAGCGCGGAAACTTCGTTGCAGTATTCCTTGGCGACAAGGTACTTTTCGACGGGCATGTTGAGCCTTTTGCAGGCTTCCATTATTTCGTCGACGTCCTTGCGTTTGACTATTTTTTTGTAAACGAAAAATTGCAGTAATTCGTAATCGAGATTCATAAACTTTTCCTTTCAAGCCGTGCCGTAAACGTTGATTCAGGAGCGTTTACCGCGGCAAAAACCATTGACGTTACTTGTTTTTTTACTACCGTTTTGCAGCAAAAACGTGATACGTATTAAAATTTTCGTTACCGAAGTCGTCAGACGTTCAGGTTTTTCATGATGGACAACATCGGCGAGTACACGGCGATAAACAACGCACCGACGACAACGCCCATTATTATCATCATTATCGGTTGCAGTTTGTTTGTAAGGTTGTTAAGCGCACTTTCCGCCTTGCCGTCGAAGTAGGCAAACGACTTTGACAGCACTTCCTCCAGTCCTGCGGTCTGTTCGCCTACGGCAATCATCTGCAACATCATATCGGGAAACAACTTATACGACTTAAATGCGAGCGCAATGCTCATGCCCTGACAAACGTTGTCCACCGCCTTGAGGTAGCGTTCCTTCATCCAGGTGTTGTTGATGACAATCGCAATTGTGTTGAGAGCTTCCACTACGTCCATACCGCTGCTGATAAGCAGGCTGAAACCGCGTGCGAAACGCGCCGTAATGAGGTCGAGATTGACTTTGCCGAACAACGGCAGGTGTAACTTGAGATAGTCGTAAAACCTTCTGCCGCCCTTGGTGCGACCGACGAGAAACAGTACACCTGCCAGTACGACAATGACTATTACCACCGTCCGCCACTCATTCAGCAAAAAGTCGCTGATGTCGTACACTACTTTTGTAAGACCTTCGACAGGCACGTTCATGCCGGCAAGCGCACTGCGGAAGGTAGGCACGATAAACACCAGCATAAGTACGATTATGCCTATGATAAGCACCAACAGCAACATCGGGTACGCCAGTGCCGAAGCCGTTTGCCGCTTCAGCTTGTCGTCGCGTTCGTAGTAGTCGGCAAGACTCAGCAAAACCGTTTCCAGCCGTCCGCTTTCTTCGCCGACGTGCAACATGCTGCGGAAGAAATCCGGAAACACTTTTTTGTGTTTTTCCACGCACTCGGCAAACATCAGACCGCCGCGCAAATCCTCGTAAATGCGTTCCAGTATCTTGCGGAAGTACGCCGAATAGGGCTGCGTAATAAGGCTTTGCATGCTGTCCATGATGGTTATGCCGGCGTTGAGCATGGTTGCAAACTGGCGGCAAAAACTTGCCAGCTCGATTACCGACACTTTGCCCGTACCCGTCGTCCAGAATGCCGACGGTGTTTTGTCCGAGTAGGGCGTAGACGAGATAAGGTACAGATTTTGCTTTGCCAGCTGCTCGGCAAGGTCTTTTTCGTTTTCCGCGATAAAAGTTCCGGTAAACTTTTCCTTTTTTATGTTTACCGCGGTATACTTAAATTTCGGCATGTTTTCTCCTCAAACATCTTAATGTGCGCATTGTTACATTCATGCAAATTAAAGTGAGCATGGTTACATTTTCAAGCAAATTAAAGTGAGCATGGTTACATTTTCAAGCAAATTAAAGTGAGCATGGTTACATTTTCAAGCAAATTAAAGTGGGTATGGTTACATTTTCAAGCAAAAGCCTTCTCCCTCGGGGAGAAGGTGCCACGTAGTGGCGGATGAGGGGACAGAAACAAATTTTATTCCCCTATCAAATGTTTCCATATGTCGGCGCACACTGATTCAAATCGGTTGTGTATGTCGGCGTTTGTGTAACGAAGTACCGTCAGTCCGTTGCACAACAGATATTCATCTCGAACAAGGTCGTGCCTCATACCTTCGCTTTCGTAATGCTGTCCACCGTCAAGTTCAATCACAATATTTTTGGCAGGACAGTAAAAATCAAGAATATAGTTGCCGACAACCGCTTGTCTCTTTATTGTCAACGGGATGTTTTTCAAAAAGTCATACCACAAATGACGTTCTTCTTTGGTCATTCCTTTGCGTAGATTTTTTGACAACGTAACAAGATTTTTGCTTCTTTTTCTGTATTCGGATTGCTCGGTCATTGTCTGTTACCCAACTTTTTGCAGCCCCCTCATCCGTCACTTCGTGACACCTTCTCCCCAAGGGCGAAGGCTTTTTTTGTTTCCGCAAACTATGAGACTAAAAGGTACCATAATGCGCAGATGCAGTTTACAACCGCCGGAATTGTCGCAAATTTTTGTATACGTAGGCGTTTTTTACGCCAAGCCGCACAGTGTAAGGTACCAGTTTATCAACCAATCGCCACACAGCATGGCAACAACCGTACCGAGTGCGATAAAGGGCGCAAACGGGTACTCGCGCTGTTTGTCGTCCTTGCGTGCAAACCTGAGCGCAAGCAGTACCACGCTGCCCACAAGGCTTGCCGCAAGCACCATTACAATAAGACGTTGCCACCCGAGAAACAGTCCGCAGACCGCCGCAAGAATAACGTCGCCGAGTCCCATGCCTTCCTTGCGGTACACAAGCCACGCCACACCGTAAAAAGCAAAAAACAGCAAACCGCCCGCCGCGCCGCCTACAAGACGATGCCACCACACCACCGAAGGGTCGGCAAATATCGCAAGCACGCCAAGTACAGCCAGTATCCACTGAAAGCGGTCAAAAATCAGCATATGCTCCAGGTCGATAAACGTCACCGCCACAAGCGTGCTGCACAAAAGGCAGCACACGACAAGGTAAAAAATGTTGTCGTTAAACCGAAGCGCGCACAACAGCCACAACAGCATGTTGAGTAGTTCCACCAGAGTGTAACGCACACTTATCGGCTCTTTGCAGTGTCGGCATTTGCCGCCCAGAATTATGTAACTTAACACAGGGATGTTGTCGTACCACCTGATACGCTCGCCGCATTTCGGACAATGCGACGGCGGCATGGCAATGCTCATGCCAAGCGGCACGCGGTAAATTACTACGTTCAGAAAACTGCCCACACACAGTCCCAGTACTGCGGCAAGTACGCAAATTACTATTTCCATGGTTAAAAGTTGTTTGTCGTGTTGACATTGCGACTGTAAAACGCCCCAAACAGTTCCAGGTTGTGCGTAACCGTCGCGTTGTCCTCTATCGCCGGGTCAAAACTTACAAATTCTATCTTCTGCTCGGCTTTGTCGGCGTTGACGCGTTCAAACAAAAAGTCGTACTCGGCAGGCATGTTGACAAGTACAAATTCCGGCTCGGCAAGGGTTGTAAGTTGGTCGTTTCCGCGAAGATAACTAAGTGCCCACTTGACAAAAATGCGGAAGTTTTCGTACACGAAGTCACGCGCGTTTGTCGGAGTGGGGCGTTGCATAAACTTAGGCAACTTACGCGCAACACGCTGATACGCCTTGAAACCGCCCTGTTCGACAGGCGTTCCGTCGTCGTCCTCATCGCCTTGGGCGTTGCTGTCGTCGCCCGTCACAAGTCCGTCGTCGTCCTGCGCATTTTCGACAGGCGGCACCACCGTACCGTCGGGGCGTATAATTGTTCCGTCGGTCTGAATTACCGTACCGTCCTCCTTGGTGATGCTACCGTCAATGTTTACCACGTCCCCCGGTTCCAGTTCCGTCTGCGACCTGTCCTCTGCCATCATTGTCAGCGACTTTGCCTTGGCGCGTTCGTTGGCGTTGATTACCGTAAGGTCGGCAAAACTGTGGTCAAACAGCATATCTTCCGCGACGACCTTTTTGTCACTTAAAATTTCGAAACCGAACGGCAGTACCGACGCACCCACCGCGTGCCCTTTCACCGCAAATATCACGCGCGTGTAGTTTTCCTTGATGTCCAGCATAAGGTAACTGCTGCGTTTGAACTTGGGACGAAGTTTGCCGACGGCGTTTACCGTCGTGTTGGCAGGGAAGGTGACAAACGTCGGCAAAAAGCGGTTTGTCACGCATGTTTTGTTCAACTCGGACAAAAACTCTTTTTTTATCATCGTGACAAAAAACGTGCCGTACTGTTTGTTGCTTGCGGCAAGCATTTTGTTGGTTTTCATTTCGTCGAAGTTGGTGTACATTGTTTTCATCGCCAACTCAAAACCGTTGTCCATCGCCTTGCGATTGATCGCAGGAATGTTGACCGTGTCGGTAACGACGGCATTGTCGGGCACGACGACAGACACAACAGCCGCCTGCAACGACGGGTTTTCGCGCCCGTATTCTGCCAGTTGCTCTCCGAAAAACTTAAAAAACTTTTCGTCCGGCTCACTGCTGCGGAACAGAACGCGCTTGACGTTTATACTTTGGCGGTTGTCGCCCGTCATGGAATAAAAGACAATGCTTTTTTCCTGAAAATTGATACTTATTACGGTGTTTAATTTGTTTCCGAACATAAATTTTCCGCTTCTCCTCACGGGAATTACCTATTTTGCACCGAGCATGCGCAACTACGCCGCACTACCCGACGTAAGAAAACTTTGCCACTTTGCCGCCGCTGACTTCCACGACAAGTCGTGTCGTCGCCGTAGTAACGCCGTCCGCAGTTGCCCCTCGGGTAAACACGCGCAGTGCGTAAACATCGCCGCTTACCGTCGCTTCGTACTTGTAACCGAGGTCGGCAAACTTATTTTCCAACGCTGTGACAAGCATTGTCGCACGTTCCTCGTCCGATGTCGCGCTTGCCGTATCGTTGTATATTTTTTTCGCTTCGGCAACAAAACAATCGCCGATTTCGCCCAGTTTGTTACGGTTTTCGGTTTTTTGCACCATGCCTTTCACCGACACGCTTGCGTTTAGTGCGTTTGTCGTAATAAGCGTGCCGAACAGCATAAACACAGCCATGGCAAACAGTACCGACAGCATTGCCATGCCCTTTTTTGCCCTACGCATTGCCGCCTCCTTTGGTGTAAGTTGTCGTATACACCGTCTTGCCGGCATTGGTCAGGCTTATTGCGGTAACAGTCAGCGTTACGCCGTCAAGGTTGTCCGCGCCGTCCGTCACGGGCGTTTCGCCCCTTGTCAGCGTTGCCGTAACCTTGCAGCCATATGCACCCAACGTAAACACAAGCGTGCTTTCGTCGGTCGTACCGTCGTCCGTCGCGGCATAGGTAAAATCATACGGGCAAACGTTTCCCAGCAACAGATCAAACGCCGACTTGTCGCTTGCCGCCTTGTAGTACTCTACTACATCTTCGCAAAAATTGATCACGGCAAATTCCTTGCCCGTCCTTGCTACGGACGTCGCCGCGCTGCTGCACACAGTAAACGCCGTACCTGTAATGATTGTAAGCAGCAACATTGCAATTACCGTTTCAAGCAGGGTCACGCCACGCCTTCCAAAGCGTTTGTTCATCGCGTTTCCCTCCTTGTGGCAACCACAAAGGTATTTTCGACGGTTTTAATGCCGCCGCGGCTGTTGTTTACCACGCTTTGCACCGTGCAGGAAAACACTCGTCTGCCGTTTGTAAATCCACTCGCGCCCGCGTCGACAGCGACTTGTTGCCCGTTTTTGTCGATGTAAGAGTTTTCGCCGACCGTTTCGGCAAAAGCAATCATTTGTATACCGTTAAGCGGCACCGAAACTTCCCCGTTGTCCGTTTGTTCGTTGCCGGACGGATAGGGACAGACAAGCGAATAGTTCTTGTTTTCGCCAACTTCCACGCGCAACACAAAACGCGCGCTGTCTCTTTTGCGCACCGCCACAAGACGATTGTGCAACGTGGTTACATTGCCGTCCTCGCCGACAGTTTCTTCGCCGACGTTCAACGTGTAATCTTCCGTATCGAAAAACGAAATCCAGTCAGACACCGCCGCGCGTATGCTCGCAACGTCGTTAAACACGCCCGTTTCCGCCTTAGTACTGTCGGAAATACCCTTGACCGTAACGCAAAAGGTGACAATGCCTGCCGCCATTATCGCCGTAACAGCCATAACTATTGTAAGTTCAAGCAGCGTAAAGCCGCGTTTTTTGTTAAGCATTGCACACCCCCTCCGCGCACCGCGCACAAATATATATAATATATCGATTGTATTTTAACACATAACAATGCAAAAAGCAATAAATCGACGGCGATTTTGTCGCGTGGCGCATTGTCGGGCAAACATTTTTCCGACAATTTTTTTTACGCAACCCCTTGCAACACGCAAAAAAATTTGGTAGAATAACAAGCGGTGTCGATTTGCGGACGGCGGCAACCGCAACTATACCCGACGCCGCGGCTACAAAATCTGCCGCAAAGCACAGTCGCAAAAGTCGCATCGGCAACCGCCGAGTTGCGCACGATTACATCTACAAGAGGTTTTTGACACAATGGACATCAACAAGAAACTGACCGAGGAACTGGACGTTGCCAAATGGCAGGTAGACGCTGCCGTAAATCTTATCGACGAGGGCAACACAATCCCGTTTATTTCACGTTACCGCAAGGAAGCGACAGGCAGCCTCAACGACGAGCAACTGCGCAAACTGTTTGAACGCCTGACGTACCTTCGCAACCTTGAAGAAAAGAAAGCGCAGGTACTGAAAAGTATCGAGGAACAAGGCAAACTTACCGACGAACTTCGCGCGGAAATCGAAGCGGCGGAAACGCAGGTGGCTGTGGACGACCTGTATCGTCCGTACCGTCCCAAACGCCGCACGCGCGCAACCATCGCCAAGGAACAGGGCTTGGAGCCGCTTGCCAACATCATTTTGTTGCAGGAAACGGACAAGAACCCCAAGGAACTTGCCAAGGAATACATCAACGAGGAAAAGGGCGTAAAAACCGTCAAAGACGCGCTGCAAGGGGCGCTGGACATCATTGCCGAAGTCATCAGCGACAACGCCGACTACCGCAAGGCAATACGTGACCTTACCTACCGCCTCGGCCGCATAAGCAGCACCGCCAAGAAGCCCGACGTCAAGACCGTGTACGACAACTACTACAAGTACGAGGAAGAAATGACCAAGATTGCCGGTCACCGCGTGCTTGCGGTAAACCGCGGCGAAGCGGAAAAGGTGCTGACGGTCAAAGTCATCGCGCCCGTGGAACTTATCCACGACTACCTGACACGCCACGTAATTACCAAAAACAATCCCAACACTACGCCCCTACTGGAACTTGCCATCACCGACAGTTACGATCGCCTTATCGCACCCAGTATCGAAACGGAAATCCGTAACATGCTGACGGAAAAAGCGGAAGAGGGCGCAATAAGCGTATTCGGCAAAAACCTCGAACAATTGCTTATGCAACCGCCAATTGTCGGTCAGGTTGTGCTTGGATGGGACCCTGCGTTCCGTACAGGTTGCAAACTTGCCGTAGTAGACGCCACGGGCAAGGTACTGGACACCACCGTAATTTACCCCACCGCGCCCACCACGCCCGAAAAGATTGCCAAAGCAAAAGTTACCCTTGCCAACCTTATCAAGAAGTACGGCATTACGCTTATCAGCCTGGGCAACGGCACGGCAAGCCGCGAAAGCGAACAAATCATCGTCGACCTGCTGCACGAAACGGGACTGAAAGTACAGTACGTAATCGTATCCGAGGCAGGCGCGTCGGTGTACAGCGCAAGTAAACTTGCAACGGAAGAATTTCCGAGCTTTGACGTGGGACAACGCAGTGCGGCAAGCATTGCACGTCGTTTGCAGGATCCCCTTGCGGAACTTGTAAAAATCGACCCCAAGAGTATCGGCGTAGGACAATACCAACACGATATGAACCAGAAACGCCTCGGCGAAGCACTGGGCGGCGTTGTGGAAGACTGCGTAAACCGCGTAGGCGTAGACCTCAACACGGCAAGCGCACCGCTGTTGCAGTACATTTCAGGTATCAGCAGCGCAATTGCCAAAAACATCGTAAATTACCGCGAACAACACGGACGCTTTACCAACCGCCAACAATTGTTGAACGTTGACAAACTGGGAGCAAAAGCCTTCGAACAATGTGCAGGTTTCCTTCGTATTCAGGGCGGCGACAATCCGCTTGACGCAACCAGCGTTCACCCGGAAAGTTACGAAGCGACAATGCAGTTTATGCACAAGCAGGGTATCAAGCCGGAAAGTATCGGCAAGTTGTTCGGGCTCAGCAAGACCATCCGCAACTACGGCAAACTGGCGGACGAACTGGGTATCGGCGAGTTGACCCTTCGCGACATAGTAAACGAACTGGAAAAGCCGGCACGCGACCCACGCGACGAAATGCCAAAACCCATTCTGCGCAGCGACGTGCTGGAAATGAAGGACCTCAAGGAAGGCATGCTGCTTAAAGGCACGGTACGCAACGTAATCGACTTCGGCGTATTTGTGGACATCGGCGTGCACCAGGACGGACTTGTGCATGTGTCGCAGATGAGTAGCACCAAGTTTGTCAAGCACCCCCTCGAGGTGGTGAAGGTCGGCGACGTAATCGACGTGAAAGTGCTTAGCGTGGACCTTGACAAAAAGCGTATTTCGCTTACAATGAAGATTTAGTTTCTACGGGGAAACCCCTTTTGAAAAAGGGGTTTCCCCGTACCCTTTTCCGAAAACTTTGAAAGAACGTAAATGGGCGCCGAAGGCACGGGTCGTGCACACACTAATTGGAAAAAAGTTTTGTTTTCGCAAATTAAGTTGTGTCATGTTGAGCGAAGCGTAGCGCAGTCGAAACATCCCCCGGAAGGGTACCTTGTAAAACAGGCACCGAGCACGGGTCGTGCACCCACTACAAAAACGGGCGCCGAAGTATGAGTGATTGTGTAAAGGGTCCTGTCGAGGAATTGCCAATATGGGAGCGGCTGATGCCTCGCGCCGCTTCGCCTATTGAGGCTTTGTGGTAGGTTGCCTTCCCAGCCGCAGGCTCGCGGACGATGTCCCTTTATTGGCAACACCTCGCCACCCCTGATAAAGCCTGTTAACTGTTTGCAATTGGTTTGTGTGCTTCGAGTGTACTAACTTCAGCGGACGTAGTTTGGAAATCATCTAAACAGAGCAAATTTCTGTTAAATTACGTCATTTCGACCAAGCGAAGCGCGTGGAGAAATCTCCGCGGAAGCGCCATTATGAATTCCTTTGAGTATAATCAATGTCATGTCGAGCGGAACGAAGTGTAGTCGAAATTTTACTTTGTCACGTAAATTGTTAAGTTTCTTTTGTTTAACTACTAACGATAGTTTCTTCGTTTTAGTAGGTGCACGCTCAGTGCTCCCCCGGAAAGGTACCTTATAAACGTCTTTTATGCAATTATGTCATTGCGAGGCGTAGCCGTGGCAATCCCCCGGAAGGGTTCCTTGTAATCAAAAGTAATATTTCGCAATTACATAATTACAGCCAACTTGTAAAAAAGCCCCCTAATAAAAAAAATGCACACTGAACCGACGTCCACGCGAAAGAATAAAAAATGACATTTCAAAGATTGTCAGCATAGAAACCCCTAAATAAAACACAAAAATTCACATACGTATATAAAATTTAATTACAAAAGACCACTACAAAAAGTAGCGGTCTTTTGAATTTTTACGTATTCAATAGTATAACGGACAGCATGATACAAAACATTTGCAGAATTACTTGCCCAATATCTTTTTCTTTTGCTCCTCAAATTCGTCCTGCGTAATCACGCCGCGGTCAAGCAATGTTTTGAGCGTAGCAAGTTGCTTGCACCGTTTATCAAACTCTTCGTCGACGGATTTTTGCGCCGCTTCTGCCGCTTCGGCTTCATTCCGAATTTGATTTTCTACAATTTTGTCAATGACGAAATCGCTTTCGTTTGGTTGACTGTACAACTTGTTGCGGATGTACTTGATATCTCTGATTACAGAGAAAATCAGATTAAACAACGCCCAGTTAATCAAAATGACAAGCGGATACACCACTATCATCAAAATGCCATACGTAATAGATTGCGAATTTCCGTGTGAGGTTGTCAGAGAAATAACACCTGCCACTACGCACAGCACCATTCCGACAACGGAAACAATGCCGATAAACTTAGTCCAGAACTTAAATACTCTGTCGTTCTTTTCAAACATACGTTATTCCCCCAGGATAATCTTCTTTTGTTCGTCAAAATCTTCTTCGGTAATTACACCGTTTTCTTTCAATTCAAACAGTTTGCTCAGCCTGTGAGAAATAGTATCGACATTCTTTTTTCTGACGCATTCAGCCTCGGCGGCGGCATCGGCAATTTTTGCCTTATCAATTGTTATAGCAAGACTGAGCAGCGAGCTGCAAACACAGATTGCATTTATCGCGATAAAAAATCCGACGATAAAGAAAAACCAACACAAATCTGCCATACCATTGAATATTCCCCAAAAGCCGACAAAAAGCGAACCGAGCAGGGCAATACTTCCAATCACGATTGTAACTACAAACCACGCGTTAATAGATTTGTGGTTTTTCAATATACTATTTATTGTCATTTCGCACCACCTTCGGAAGTACTTGCATCATTTGTTTTCTTTTGCTTTTTCTTTGCTTTCTTAGACGACGTTTCATTTTCGTCAAGTTGTTTGAACAACAAAGTTTTGGCTTTATTAAATTCCTCTTCGGTAACTACGCCGTCCTGCTTCATTTTGTACAAACGTTCAAGGTCATCAACGTCAAGTGCTTTTGCGACTATGTTTGCATTAACCTTGTCATTGAGTTTGACAAGATATTCCACGCCGTACAAAATGCCTTCACCGACAACGAAAATCCACAATCCATCTCGTAGTATTCCTATGATTAAACTAATCGCATACGTCAGTGCATTTGAAGTGTTACCTAGCGCCAAACTGTATATACCGCTCGCAAGACGATACACCGCAACCAATCCGGCAACTACCGCCACACAGATTTTAAGTACGTAAATCCAGGTAAGCAATGTTCTTTTGTTCATATTTTTTCCTTCCTTAATTATTATGACTTTCGTCACGCTTGCATTATACACTAACGACAAACCGATGTCAATAACGGTTTTAACAATATTGTGATTTTTGCAGACAAATTGCCTGACGTAAAAGTCGAATGCGCCGACCGATTGTTGTTGTCTTTGCAAATCATTATTTGGACTTACGCCTTACGTTCAGTTGCCGTTTTTGCAGCCGCAACAACGTAACAATCGGCATAAAACACCGCACTCACGTAAACAAAAATCATATACGTATGTATTTTTCGACGACAAAATTAGTCAGTGATTAACATAATACCCGCCAATCGTTGACAAGTTGTCACGCTGTGCAGAATAACCACGACAAAATACTTGACAACTTTGCGATAAGGTAGTAAAACATAGGCGTTAATTCAGTTACGCATTGTCACCACGGGCGCACATTTGCGTACAATACACACGGAGGCAACAAAATGGCAAGTACTAAAAAAGTAAGCAACAATGTTATTGCCGCGATTCTGTATATCCTGTTGGGTGTGCTGTTTATCGTGTTTAAGTCAGGCATGCTCAACTGGCTGATGACAATCGTCGGTATCGTGTTTATCGCGCTCGGCGTGTACGACATCATCCAAAGACGTCTGACAAACGGTATTATCGAAGCGGTAATCGGCGTAGTGGTAATCCTTGGCGGATGGCTGTTTGTGGAAATCGTTCTGATTGTCCTTGGCGCACTGCTCGTAGTAAAAGGCGCAAGCGACCTCATCGCGCTGTGCAAAGGCAGCAAAGACGTAATGGGCATCATCGTTGCCGCACTTACGATTATCCTCGGCATCCTGCTGATTGTCAGCAAATGGGCAATGCTTGATTGGATGTTTATCGTAATAGGCGTTGTGTTCATTGTTGAAGGCGCGTTTACACTTTTTCCTTCTCTCAAGAAGTAACAGACTCGCACACCGCCGTTGATATTGCGATTTTTTGACACGCAATTGATCAGAAACAACCGAAAAGGAAAAGGCACATATCAACAAAAACAAAACAACAGAACAACAAAAAAAACAGTCCGAATGCGACAACACGCACTTCGGACTGTTTTTATTTACAAGGAACCCTTTTGGGGGAGCACGGAGCGTGCACCTACTGAAACTAAAAAACTACCGTTAGTGTTTAGTAAAAAAAGTAAAATGATGTACGCGACAAAGTAAAATTTCGACTTCTCAACGAACAACACGTTGCTTACTCAACTTGACACTGATTATACTCAAAGGAATTTATAATGGCGCTTCCGCGGAGATTTCTCCACGCGCTTCGCTTGGTCGAAATGACGTAATCTGACGGAAATTTGCACTATTTAGTTGATTTCCAAACTGCGTCCGCCGAAGTTAGTACACTTGAAGTACACAAAATGATTACGAACGGTTAGTAAGCGTTGTTACGTGCGGCAAGGTGTTAAGTTGCAGCGACATTTCGCAGGAACAGCGAAGGTTTAGAAACGCGTAGCGACGGCGCAGCTGAGAACGTAATATTAAACGACTATATTTCGGTAGATTTTTACTACGTCCGCCGAAGTTAGTACACTTAAAGTACGCAAACCGATTACAAACTGTTAGCAGGCATTGTTACGTGCGGCAAGGTGTTAAGTCGCAGCGACATCTGAACGAGGGTGCGGCTGGGTAGGCTACCTACCACAAGACACAATGCCCGAAGTGAAGCGAGCGAGCACGCGCTCGCAGCGACTTAATTCCTTGACACACGCATAGACACACTAACGCACTTCGGCGCCCGTTTCACAAGGTTCCCTTCCGGGGGATGCTTCGGCTACACTTCGTTCCGCTCAACATGACAAAATTTAATGTGCAAAGCCACAACTTGTTTCAAATTAGCGGTTGCACGCCCCGTGATTCGGCGCCCTTATGTAAAATCAAAAAACGCCGTTGAAATAACGGCGCCCGCTTCAAAGTTTTGGGGGATTGGGGCATGGGGAAAGGGGACGTTTTTCAAAACGTCCCCTTTCCCCATAAAACACTTACTCATGCAAAAACTTATACAACTCTTCCGCCACAGGTCGGCTCATTCCGTCGGTTTCGGCAATGTCATCTATCGTAGCGGCGCGCAGATTGTCCATACTTTTGTACTTTTTCACAAGCGCGATACGACGTTTTTCACCAATACCGGGCACGTCCTGCAATACCGACTTTACGCTGTTTTTGTTGTGCAGCTTGCGGAAATAGGTAATTGCAAATCTGTGCGATTCGTCACGAATGTTGATAAGCAGATTGAGCGCGTAACTGTTGCGCGGCAGGCAAATCGGCTCATTGCTACCCAACGTGTAGACAAGTTCCTCTCGTTTGGCAAGCGAAACAAGTTGCACTTCCACACCGCTTTCCACCATGGCGCGACGTGCATATTCCAACTGTCCCAAACCGCCGTCCACCACAATAAGGTCGGGCGTTTTGCCAAACACGCCATCGTCGGCTTTCATTCGTTCAAACCGCCGCAGCAGCACTTCGCGCATGCTGGCAAAGTCGTTTGCACCTTCGACGGTTTGTATCTTAAACCGTCTGTACTGTGACGCGTCCTTTTGCCCGTTGGTAAACACTACCATGCTGGCAACCTTGTCCACGCCCTGCACGTTGGATATGTCGTAGCATTCCACGCGCGTCGGCAATTTTTTGAGGTGCAACAGTTCCTTAAGTTGAAGCACCGCGCCATGCGTCGTATTGTAGCGTTTGTCGATTGCCGTCTGGCTTTTGGTAAGGTACTCGACGGCGTTGCGGTAGCTCATGTCGACAAGGTGTCGTTTGTCGCCGCGCTGCGGACAGTGTATCGTCGTCCTGACGTCGGTAAGTTTTGTCACGGTTTCGGCAAGTTCCGCCTCGTCGGGCAGTGGTATATTCGTGTACAGTTCGCCGCAGAGTTTTACAAGTTGGCAGTACTCGGCGATAAAACTGCCAAGCGTCTGCGCTTCGTCGATACCTGCGTCCGTCACAGCGTTGTTGTCGCTGAACACCACCTTGCCGCCGCGTATCATTGTGTGATTTACCACGCAGTTTTTGCCATTGCTTGCCACCGCAAACATGTCGTAATCTACAAATTTGTTAAGCACCGCTATGCGCTGTTGGCTGATCTTGTCGATAAGTTGCAGGTATTTTTTGTACGCAAGCGCCTGCTCGTACAGCATTTTGTCGCTGGCTTCGTACATTTTGGCGGTCAGCACTTCGCGCACACCGTTGTCGTCGCCTTCCAGAAACGCCACCGCTCCGTTTACTATTTTACGGTAGTCGGCTTTGCTTATTTTACCGACGCACGGCGCAGGACACTTGCCTATGTGGTAATTAAGGCAAGGACGGAAGTTTTTCGGCAACTTGGCAAAGTTGTAATTGCAAGTTATCGTCGGGAATGCCGTACCAAGTATGTCCATAAAAGATTTTATGCCGCCTTGCGTAATGGGACCGAAATACCTGAATTTGTCCTTTGCAAGTTTGCGCGTGCTGACAAACTTCGGAAAATCCGCCCTAAGGTCAACCTTGATGTACGGATACTGTTTGTCGTCCTTAAGCAAAATGTTGTAGGGCGGCGTGTGTTTTTTTATCAGCGTGTTTTCAAGGTTCAGAGCGTCGGCTTCGCTTGCGGTAATGATGTACTCAAACGTTTCCACGTGGCTCAGCATCGCAAGCACTTTTTCCGTCTTGTTGCCCGACGCGTGGAAGTACTGCCGCACACGATTTTTGAGCGACTTCGCCTTGCCTACGTACAGAATGTTGCCGTCCGCGTCGTACATTATGTACACGCCCGGTTCACCCGGCAGGTTTTTAAGTTTTGTTTGTAAGTCTACAGAATACTTCATTTTTATTTTTTTTTGGGGGGGGTGTTTGTGGGGAAAACCCTTTTTGCAAAAGGTGTTTTCTTTGCGCCCCTTTCCGAAAACTTTTGGGTGGTTTTACAAAGGGGATGGGACGGTAAAAACAGCAGACTGTTTTTACCTATCATTTATCTTTCCGCCTTTATTACCAATAGAGTGCCCTTGACCATGAGGGGTGGGCGGTCGGGGTAGCGGCGCTGTGGGGGTATTACCAAAAGTGCTGACATTGAAAACAGCATTGTATAGCCACTTTCAATTACTTAACGCCGAAGTTAGCACATTAGAAGTGGGCATACCGATTACAAACTGTTCGTCAACTACATCGCGGGTGGCAAGGTGTTGCATAGCGAAAACATCGTAGCGACGGCACGGCTGGGTAGGCTGCCTACCACAAGCATAATTGCTCGTCGCGAAGCGAGCATCAGGCGTTTTTCGCATTGCAATACCTTGTCGGATCCCGTCGCCACAAACTAACTATCTTCGGCGAACAAAATCGAACTACGCCGTTTTCAACGGCAAATCGCATCACAACTTCAACAACTTCCCATCCGCAATGGATAGTATGTAACAATCCACATCGTCAATACCGAATATCTGCTTTACCGCCATCACGTAACTGTTCAGTTGCGCGGCATACCTTTCCTTTACGGTGTCGCTGTGCTTCGTGTACTTGTAGTCAACAACCGTCGCGTGCGTTCCGTCCACAACAAGCAGGTCTATCACACCCTGCAACATTACGTCGTCGGTAAATTTACTGCCGGGCACAAGCGCGTTGTACGGCGCACTGAGCATAAACGGCAACTCTCTGTACGCCTTGCCCTTTGTGCAGATTGCAAGGTAAGACGGATCGTTGACAATGCGACAGACCACCTCGGGCGACACTTCGTCGGCATACTTTTTGTCCAGCGTTTCGTCGGACACAAGTTTGTCGACAACGTCGCAAATCTGCCGTTCGGTTGCAGAAAGCGGTACGTACTGCAACACTTTGTGGTACGCACTGCCAACCTTGTTGCGTTCCGTTTGTTTGTCGAGAATATCTTGCGGAATCTTGTTTTGCGCGTTCTTTTTTCCTGTCACGCTCGTATTGGTCGCTTGCTCTTCTTCCGGCATGTAATCGTCCACAAGCACTTCCGTAACAATTTCTTCCTCGTCGGCTTGTTGGGCAACGGCAAGGGCTTCTTTGTCGAGAGCAGAACTTACCACCTTAAGCGGCATGTCAACCTGTTCGGAAAAGCGATAGACATAATTCATTTTGTCCAGTACTGCCTGTTTGTCGGTGTACTGCCTGCAAATTGCCGCAGCCGAGCGCACCTCGCACTCGGGCAACTCGCGGTTTACTTCCACCGTCAGTTTGTCCGTCGCAAATTCCGTTTCGGAGTAATTGCTTCGCAACATACTCATTATCCAGTCCATGTGACTCATGGCTTTTTGCGGTTGTTTGGGCAGATCGCTCAATTGCTTTTCCGTGACGTTGCCTACAACGTTAAGCATATATTTTGCACGGGTCAGCGCAACGTACAGCAGACGCATTTCTTCTTCGCGCTGTTTTGTTTTGTTAAACATTCCGCACGCCGTCGCGCCTATCGAGCCGCTTACGCGCATGGTGTCAAAGTCGTAGTAATTGATTGCAAGCCCCAATTCCACGTTGCGTTCCACCGCTTCGGGCGACAAATTAAATCGGCTTTCCGTCGCCGCGACAATTACTATCGGAAATTCCAGTCCTTTGGAAGCGTGCATGGTCATTATTCGTACCGCGTCGGCGTTACCAACGCCCTCTTCCACTGCGTTGTCGTCCGATTCGTCGATGTATTCCAAAAATTTGTCCACGCTTTCGGCATATGCCGCGCCGCGCACCGACTCGATAAAACCATACAGTTTGCGCACGCGAAGTCCGCCGTTGGGCAATCCCGACACGTACAGTTCGTAGTCGGTCAGTTTCATGACATACAGCAACGTTTCGCACACGGTACTACTTACCGAGTAAAAGCGCACTTTGTCGACAAATTCCAACAACGTATTGATTTTTTGTGCAATTTTATTACCGTCAAAATCCCTTGCGTAGTCCCTAAGCCGCTTGTAGAAGGGTACTCTTCCTGCCGTGTCAAGGCGTATCGTGCCAAGTTCCGCCTCGGTAAATTTGCCAAAGCAAGACAGGCAAACGCCCACTGTGTACACGTCGTTGTAGGGGTTGTCCAGCATGCGAAGCAGGTTTACAAGGTCGCGCACTTCCTTACTTGCGTAGCCGTCCACCTTAAAATTGGCAACTACGGGGATGTTAGCCTCGACAAGCGCGTCGTAAATGTCCGTTGCTTTGTCCTTCAGCGAGCGCGTCAGCACAACGATGTCGCCGTAACTTATGGTATGTTCGCCGTTGCCGTCCGTGTAGCGTGTGCCGACAAATTTGCTTACGTTTGCGGCAATTATTTTTGCCTGAGTAACGCCTTCGTCTGCCTTGTCGATGTGCGTAATGTCGTACATTCCCTCAACCTTGGGCTTTTCTTCCTTCGGCGGGCACACAAGGTTGACCTGCACCGACGGCAACGGAAGTGCGCGCAAATTAGGTCCTTCCAGCATGGCGTCATTGCGGTAATCCACCCGTCCGAAGTCCGCCGTCATTACGTGGCTAAACAGTTCGTTGACAAAGTCGAAAATCTCGTTATTCGTGCGGAAGTTGGTGTTCAGTCTGACGGCGGTACCCTCGTCGCCGCTTTTGTAGCGGTTGTATTTTGCCAAAAATATCTCGGGTTCGCAGCCGCGGAAACCGTAAATCGACTGTTTGACGTCACCCACCATAAACAGGTCGGCATCGCTCAACGCCTTGACGATTTCTTCCTGAATGGGGCTTGTGTCCTGGTACTCGTCCACAAACACGTACCTGTACTTTGCGGCGATTTCGTCGCGTGCCTCGGGCATACGCAGTATTGCAAGCGCAAGGTGTTCCAGGTCGCCGAAGTCGATGTATCCGCGCTGTTTTTTTGCGGCAAAATACCTGCGTTCGAACTCCGTCACCACTTCCACCAGTTTGTCGGTGTACACAGCGGTCTGTACGTTTTGTTGCCACAACTCGTCAACGCTCATTCCGCGGAACAATTTCTGGTACTTTTTCGACATGTCGTCGTAGGTTTTAAGCAGCGTGTCGAAGTCCGCGCGGATTTGCTTTTCGATGGCTTCGTCGATTTCTACAAGGTTTGTCGCCGCTTTTTTGCCGCGTCCTGCCGACGGAAGTCTGGCAAGCCGTTTTACGCACACGTAATCCACCGCGCTTTGCAAGTTGTCGGTTTTCACTTCGCCGCACAAATCGGCGTTGGCCAGGCATATTTCCGCAAAGGCTGTAAGCCCTTCGTTGTCGCAACGCTTTGCCAACTTTGCAAAGTTGTTTTTTACGTATACGCAGGTTGTCGTTATGTCGCAAAGCAGCGTTTTTATCAGCGGATTGTCGTCGGAATACTCAACAAAGTTCTGTCTCTTAGACAAATACCACTCTTCGAAGTTTTCCAGTCCGCGCGCGAATTCATACAGTGACAAAACCGTTTGTTTGAAGCGGTCCTCTTGCCTGTTTTTGCTGAAAATTTTGTGTACGTATGCAAAAATTTCGTCATCGGAAGCAAAATACTCGGCAAACATTTCGTCAAGCACTGCTTTTTTCAGGTTGGCAACCGTCACGTTGTCGGGTATGGCAAAGCCGGGGTCGATGTCCACAAGGTAGAAGTAATTACGTAGCAGTTCGCTGCAAAAGCTGTGTATGGTGCTGATGTTTGCGTTGTCCAGTTTTTCCAACTGTTCCACCATTCGTCTGTCGTTGCTTACAGCGGCAAGTTCCCGAGCGAGGCGTGACTTCATTTCTGCGGCGGCAAGATTGGTGAAGGTAACTACCACAAATTGCGAAATGTCCGCGCCGTCTGCAATAAGCGACAAAATGCGCTGAATCATTACCGTCGTTTTGCCCGTACCTGCCGAAGCGGAAACAAGCAGCCGCCTTCCGCGGAAATCAATTACTTGTTGTTGTTCTTTGGTAAATTTTTTCATACAACGATTATATCAAATCCCTCGGCTTTTTTCAACACTACCGCACAAAAAAAAAGTCGGGCGGCACACAATACTTTGCGCCGTCCGACCTTATTATGTTGTTGTAATAAACAACCAAACACCTTTGTTACGACTTGCCCTGCCGTCGCGAGATACCTCATTTACGCCACTACAATCAATGTTGCGTGCACGTTGCAGTAGTAGTTTTGTGATTCGAATACGATTGTGTAGCCGTATTCGCCTGCGCCCGTCGGTGCCGAGCCGCCGTCAAACACAACCATTGCGTTGACATCTTCCGACAGAGTAAACACGGGCATAATGTTTTGTCCTTCGTATTTTACCGGAGTTACGTCCACTACTACGGAAATCATCTTCGCCTTGACGGTAAACGTCGTCCTGACGGTGTTTGCGTTGTGGTTTTCGTCACCTGCGTACACAAGTTCCACTTCATATTCGCCTGCGTCTACGGGTGCGGCGACTTCGTTTCCTGCACCGTCGCGGTAAATCACTTCAACGTCGTCCTGCGCCATGTAGCGTTGCTCTTTTCCGTTGTAAACAGCTGTTTGTGCCTCGGCGCAAATAGCCTTGTCAGCCTTGACTATTGTCAAAGTCGCCTTGTTTACAACCGCTTTGTAGTTGGCGTTGCAGGTTGCCGTAATTGCGTACTCGCCTGCGTTTTCGCCTGCTTCACGCGCAAACATGAGTTGCAGTTCGTCTTTGTCCGCGCCGTCCGCAACGTACCTGAATTCGGGGTCGGCTTCGCCGTAAACCTTTTGCAGGTTTTCCACTTCAACCAGCACTTCCGCCTGCTTGACGGTAAGCGTTGCTCCGTCGAACGTCACGTTGTAATCGGCGTTTGTCACACGCTCGAGATAAATGCGGTATTCGCCGACATTTTCGCCCACTTCACGCATGAAGTGCAGCCCCAGTTCGGCGACGTCCGCATCGGCACAATTTGCCACGATTTCGGGGTCGGTTTCGCCGTAAATTTTGGTAATGTTTTCCGCCGTTACAACTACGTTTTTGGCTGTAATCACGCAGTTTGCTTCGGCAACGGTTACTTCGTAATTGTCGTTTGCAAGACTGCCTTGCAAAATGCGGTACAACCCGACATTTTCGCCTGCTTCGCGCTCAAGGCTTCCCACAAGCGCGTCACCGTCGATAAGTCCGCTTGCCGTGTATGTAATCTCGCCGTCGGCTTCGCCGTAAATCTTGGTAAAGCCCGTCGGCACAACGGTAAGTGCACGCTTTGCAATGTCGTAGTCGCCTGCAATCACCACAATGCTGTAGTTGTCGGTCACGTCCTCGCCGTTTGCGTTTACAACTTCAACGCGATCGATTGCGTACTTGCCTGCGTTGTTGCCTTCTTGTCGAAGTGCGACAAGGCTGTCGCCGTCGGCAAGTTGTCCGTACACAAGGCTTGCAAGCAGTTCGCTGTCCGCCTCGCCGTAAACACTGCCAAGCGCAGAAGTCTTTACCACAATCTTGCGCGACAGTACGGTGTAATAAACCTGTTCGCTGTCGTCCAGCACCAATTCGTAGTTTTGTGAAGCAGTCTCATCGCTGCCGCATGCAACGGCAATGTCGCCCTGTTTTATCAGATATTCGCCTGCGTTGTCGCCGCCGTCGTAGGTAAGATTGCCCACCACGCTTACTCCGTCCGGCAACGCTTCTGCCAGTTCGAAGGCAATCGCGCCACTCTCTTCGCCGACATAGCGGTACTGGTTTTTAAGCGGTTTTATCGCAATCTTGCGTGGCTGAACGACAAAGTTACCTTCGGGCTGAACAACTTCGTACAACTCTTCCGCATCCTCGGTAAGTTCAATCGAGTAGCGGTAAACGCCCGCGTTGTACACGTCCGCAACTTCGTTGTCGTTGCAGAACAGAGACACGTTGAATTTGTCGGCAATTTCTTCGATTTTCTCGCGCAGTCTTACTTCCAATTGACGGCGCACATCCTCGAATTCCTTGAAAATCGACGTGTTTACGTCAAATGAAATCTTGATTTTTTCAATTACCAGTTCGCCGCTTGTCTGTCCTTCCAGCTCCACACCGGGGTCGGACGAGACAAACTCGAAGCCGTATGTACCCGGCAGTTTCGGCGTTCCGCCGACGGGCGCCAAACCAATAGAGTTGGTGTACCTGACCGACACGCAGTCCATCTGTTGCGACAGCACGTAGGTAAAGTCAAACTGCTTGTAAACGTAGCGCGTAACGACGTCGCTTACGGTAATTACAAGGGGCGAAATTACAATTTCAAAACTGCCGCTGCCGACAGCGTTGTCGTTGTCGACGTTCCACGAAACGATGTAGTTTCCTGCCGCGACAAGTTCCGTCACGCCCTCGCCGTAGCTAAATGTAACGCCCTGCACGTCAACTTCGCCGAAATCGAGCGCAACGGTGTTTCCGTCGTAAACAAAGTAAGTTTCGGCAGGCACAAGTTCCGTAATGCGACGGCGGCACACAATTTTCACAGCCGTGTCTGCAGTTACGACAATGGTAACCGACTTCGACGGGGTAACTTCAACGCCGTCCACAAGCACTTTGTACAGTTCGTGGCCGCTGTTCGGCGTTACGTCAAGCGTAACTTCCGTGCCGTAACGAGCCGTTGCAGGCGCGTCCACAATGCAACCCGTTGCCGCTACGTTTATCGGATATTCCGTGTCGTCCATGCGGAAGTCCTGCACATAGTCTACGGTGTAACTCAGTTTTTCGTCAACGACGCGCAGCCACAGTGTGTAATCGCCCTTGCCGCCGACAGTCGTGTTGTTTGCACCGTTTGCAGCCACTGCCGAAGAGGTGTTCGGTTCGGTGCCGTCCGTCGTAAAGTAGTAGTTGCCGTCGGGCAAATCCGCCGTGAAAGCAATGTTTTTGTCCGTAAACAGTTTGTCAACGGTCAGTTTGCCGAGTGCCACATCGGTTGTTGCGGTGTTGCCTACGTTGTCCGTCATCGTGACGGAAATGCTGTCGGTCGCCGCAACAACGTATTCGTACACGGCTGTACGGGTGTCGTCGGTACGGGACTTCAGTCCGCCGTCGGTTGCTCCGCCGATTGTCACGTTCTGCACGCCGCTGCCGCTGTCAACCACGGTAACGGTTACGATTTTGCTGCCGTCAACGTTGTCGGTAACGCGCACGTTGCCAAGGCTCGGCGCAGCGTTATCGTTTGTGGTAAGTGTCAGCACGGGCGACTTCATGTACAGGGTGTTGTTTTGCACCGTAAGCGAAGCCGCAAAACCCGAAGGAACGGTAAAGTGCGTAAACGCATGTAACGCAACCGAAGTTATGTCCTTGCCTGCAAGTTCGTCAGCCGAAGCGACGATTGTGTACTGCAAGTAACTGTCCGTCTTTGTGCCTTGATTTTCGGAAGAGGATTTGTTGACGGCCTGCCGGAATCCGTTGTCTGTAGCGCACTGGTTTTTCGAGCCGTCCGCGCTGTAACTGAAATCGCCTCTTACGCCGTAGTACATTTCGGCAAAGGTTTCGTCGATTGCGTCGTTTTTACGTTCCGAACCGGACTTAAGCCATACTGTTGTCTGCATCGAAATTGCGCCGTTTTTAATTGCAGTTGCAATGTTGTCGGCAAAATCGGCATAAACAAACAGATTTGCATTGTAGTAGGATGAAACCTGCGTTGCGCCGCCGGTAGTCAATTTCACTTCTTCGCTTCCGACGGAGGAAAACGACGGTTGAATTCCGCCCGAAGTTACGTATCTGGCAACATAATTACCTGCGTCATAACTTTCGTCGTCCGCAGTTGCGGCAAGCAGGTTGTACTTGCCTACCGCGCCCACGTTGTGAAATTTCGATTGTTTTTTGTCCATCGACGCCATTGCCACGGTTTGCGACGCAAGCGAAAGACTAAGTACGCAGACAATCGCAAGTGCAAACAGCACCGATATCTTTTTGTTTTTCATAAAGAGTTTACCCCCTTACCTGCCCAGCAACTTCTGAATGGTTGCGTTGTCCGCCTTGAATGACGAAAGGTCGGGCACGTTTGTGTAGGTGTATGTGTGGTTTGCCACCGCCGTAGACGTTGCGGTAATACCCATTGTCTTGACGGAATATTTTTCCTCGATGCGCACCGCAGTTACGTATGCTTTGCTGTCCAGCGTGATGTACAGGCGTACGTATTCAAACGACTGCATGTCAACGCCGCTCATCTCGCCGATTTGCTTTTTGTATGCGGCAAACATTTCCGCAGTTGTCTTGAGGCTTAGCGACAGTTTGAAGCCGTTGCCTTCGGTTGCCACGCTTATGCTGTCCGTTGTGTTTTCGGTAATTTTGTAAATCAGCACGCCCTGCGACGAAGCACCGTATATGTCTGCAAACTGCGCGTCGGTTACGTCGCTGAAAGTTGCGCTGCCGTAGTTACCTTTGTTTGCGGCAGGCACTTTGTCGCCGCCCTTAACCTGCGCGTAGGTCACTTTTTCCTGTCCGCAGTAAGCGAAATGTACCAGTGACACGCTGGGGTCTACGCCCATTACCGAACTGCCTGCGTTGGAAGACTCGGTAAGCACGTTGCCGTTTGCGTCCTTAATTTTGACGAAGCCGCCGCTTGTCTTGACGTTCATTGTTGCCGTTACGTCCGCGCCGCCGGTAATCTTGTAGGCGGTGTTGCCGTATCTGCTCAGGCGCACGTTGTAGTTTGCTTCAAACAGTGCCCATGCGTATGCCGTGTCGGTAATTACAAAGTTGACGTTTTGCGTGTTGTCGTTAAGCACGTTACTGCCGCCCGTCGAACAATCGTGGGCAAACAGGTTTGTGCCGTTTACGTTAAACTGGTACTTGCCGCTGACCTGTACGTTGCCGACAAGTCCGTCAAACGAGTAATTGCCGCTTGCGTCCGTCGTCGTTTCCTTGTCCGAAGCGAACATTGTCATGCCGACCACGGGCAAACCGCTTGATGTCGTCACTCTGCCCGACACGCCGAACGCCCTGCCGACATTGACGTTTTTCACTACGTAATCCGTCGCGCGTATCTGCGAGGGGCTGAACATGTAACCTTCTTTGGCAAATGCGATTATCGTTTCCGTATCGAAGGGACCGAAGGTCATTTCACTGCTTGTAAGGGGCGTTTTTTGTCCGTCTGTTTCCGCAGTTGCGCCCTCGATGTCGCCGTCGAAGCGCACCACGACGAAGAATTTTGCGTTTACGACCGGGCTACACGGAGCGTTTACCGCAAGGTCTGCAATTTCGTAACCGTCCTTTGCAAACGTCAGTGTGTTGCTTCCGCTAAGACCGCTTACGGTAAAGTTGCCGTTGGTGTCTGTCTGCGCAATGACATTGCCGCCGACAGATACGTTTACTCTGTTTACGCCTGTCACGTCGCCGCCGATTTTTACCGAGCCTGCCACGCTGTAGGTTGCGGCAAACGTAAGTTCGCACGCGCCGCTTACCTTGTTGTTACCGCTAAAGGCGTATCCGCCAAGGCTTAACGCAAGCGTGTTGTCGCCGCTCAGACCCTTGATTGCGGCAACGCCGCTTTCGTTCGTTTCGCCCACAATCCGGTTGCGTATTCTGATTGTCACGCCGACAACGGGCGTTTCGCCGCACAGCACCTTTACAACGACGTCGTAAGTTGCCGTTGCCTTTACCTGACACGGATTGCTTACCGTGACGGGCGCGATGTTGTACTCGTCGCTTGCAAACACAAGCGTAACTTCGCCCGCAAGTCCGTTTGCTTCAAACCTGCCGTTACTGTCGGTGGTCGCGACTGTTTTGCCGTCCACCGTTACCGCAACGCCGACGATGGGTTTTGTTCCGTTGGTTACGGTGCCGCCGACAGAGTAGGTTGCGTTGACCGTCACCGTTGTACCGATGTTGCTTACAGCAACCGTCACGCTGTCAAACAAGTAACCGCTCTTTGCAAATGTTACTACGTCGCCCAACGCAAAACGGGTTGTTTCCTTGCCGCCGACAAATGCGGTCACGTCGTCGACTTGAATGTTTCCGCTGACAAGCCTGAACGTTATGTCCGCGTGCAGCGCGATGTCCGCCGTGCAGTGACCCGCAATCGGCATAGTCTCCGTTACAAATCCGTTTGCCGAAACGGTCACTTCCGTTTCAGACGTGTCTATGCCGTCGATTGAGTATCTACCCTGCTCGTCTGTCGTCGCCGAAGTGCCGTCGATTGTTACCGTTGCGCCGACAATGGGCGTTGTGCCGCTTGTCACAATGCCGCAGACAGAGTAAGTTGCCGACACGACGATTACTTTGTCCGCGTCATCTTCCGTCAGGGTAAGTTCGGCTTTGTCAAACAGGTAGCCGTCCTTTGCTATCGTTACCGTAGTTGCGTCAAACAGGTTAAGTTTGTACTCGCCGCCGACAGACGTGTGCGAAGTGCGCCCGTCGTAACTAAGGGCGACGTCGGCAATCGGACTGTCACCCACAACCGTTTTGATTGTCACCGAGTAACCCACGTCGGCAAAGGCATACAAGCCGCCCTCCGACACAGTGATAGAATCCGGCTTGAAACGAACGCCGTTAATGTCCTTGGCAATCAGGGTGTAAACCGACGTAAGGTTGTCGAACACCGCCTTGCCGTCCTCGCCCGTAAGTTTTTCCGTTTTGACTTCGGTATCGTTGTCAATAAGTACCACCGTTACACCCGCTGCCGCAGCCTTGTTTTGCATTACGGAAACTTCCGCAGTGTAGGTTGTGGTTGCCGTAAGCGTTGCGCCGCGGGTTACGACCGCACTGCTTTTGCCCGTATTGTCGATGTCGAACGAGTGTCTGTCTTTCAGCAGTTCCACGTTGGTTTCGCCGCTGAGGTTTGTAAGAATAATTTTGCCGTTTGCCGTATGCTCGACGTCGTTTGCGTGCACAGTGTAGCGCAGTTCGCCGTTACCGCCGACAACGGAAATTTGCAGTTTGTAGGTAAGGTTTGCGGTAAAGCCGTCGCCGCTGTGGACAAATTCCGTCCGGAAATCGTCGTAACCGTCCGCCTTGACCTTTATTTTGTCGCCGTTTGCAACGGTAACGCTAAACAAGCCTTGCTCGTCTGTCGTAGCCGCAAAATTGTCGTTTACCAGTACTTCGGCAGAGGCAACGGGAATGTTGCCGGTAACAACTGCGGCGTTACTTATCGTGTACAGTTTTGCAACGGTCAGTTTTGCCTGCGTTTGCTTTGCGTTTACCTTGGTTGTGCCGCTAACGCGGTAGTTTTGCGCGGCAAATTCGATTTGTTTTTCACCGTACAGGCCGACGATGTTTGCCACACCGTTTACAATCGGCGCTATGTTGTCGTTGTCTTCCGCAAGCACAACGGTAAGTTTGTCACCGCTTGCGATTACGCCCAGTCCGTCACTGTCGCCCGTTACCGACACGGCGACGTCGTACAGCGTTTGCCCGACGAAGTTCACCTTGAAGCAGTCTGCATCCAGCGTTTTTTCCGCGCCGAACACGTAGCCGCCTTTGCTTGCCGTCAGCGTCTGACCGTTACGTGCAAGAATTTCGTACTTGCCGTAGTCGTCCGTAGTCACGCTTGCGCCGCCGACGGTAATGGTAGCCGCCGCAATGGGCTTGCCGAAGTCGTCTTTTACCGCACCACCGATACGCTTTTGCAAATCAACGGAAACGCTGTCGGATGTTTTGTCCGCGGTCAGTTGCTCGGCAACGTAGCCGCCTTGGGAAACTTTTATCTTGTGTTTGCCGTACAGCCCCGACAAGACAAATTTACCTTCGCCGTCCGTCGTTGCCACCGCCTTGCCGTCAACGTAAATTTCCACGCCGCATAGAGAAGCATTTCCGCACACCACCGAGCCGCCAAGGTCGTACTTGTCGTACACCGTTACCCGCGGTGCGTTGCTCAGGTCAGTCACGGCAAATGTCGCGTTGTCAAAGCCGTACTTGTCGGAAACAAATTCCACAACGGTGCCAAACTTTATTTGCCTGAGCGTAACCTTGCTTTGCGAAGCGTCAACCGTCAGCGTTTGTCCGCCGCACTTTACCGTAAATGTGCCGACAGCCAGATTTTCTTCGGCAAGCAGCGGTATGTCAACGTCTGCTGTCGCCTGCAAGGTAATCGGCGCGGTGCTTTCGTCGGGACAGGTGCAACCGAACAGTTGCTGACCGTCGGCAACGGCACTCACATTGACGTCGCCTGCAATACCCGGCACGTTAAAGTTGCCTTCCTCGTCGGTAAAGGTCACAAAGGTTTTGTTTGCGCCGGCAAGCGTAACCTGTGCGCCGGACACCGCCGCGTTGCCGTTTACGCAACGACCGCTTACCGTGCGGTAGGATTTGCCGTCGGTCATGTCGATTGTCGAGTCCGCCCACACCTTGCCGGCAACCACGGGAAACCAGTAATCTTCACTGCAGAAGTTTATGGTTACCTCGCCGGTCAGGTCGGACAGGACGTATTCGCCGTTTTCGTCGGTTGTTGTTTCGGCAAGTTCGCAACTTACCTTTACGCCCTCGACAGGTTTACCGTTTACCGTCACCTTTCCGTTTACCGTAAAAGTGTAAGTAAAATTGCACGCTGCAAACAAACACAGACAAACGAGCGAACAGCAAAACAATGTCACAATCGTTAGTGTCGGTTTTCTTTTTCCGTTATTCATTTCTCTCCGTTTGCAAAACAAAAAAATTCAAATTTGCGACACAAACCCCTAAGGGGTTTGCGTTTTTTGTCTTTAATTAGCGAAAAAATTGTAAAAAAATTTAACGTAAAAGTCAAGAGAACGTTCATAAATCCGATATCCGTTCATTCTACCGTTCTCTCTTTTGGAGAGAAGCCCGTTCTACGAACAAGAGAATACACGAATTTTCGCCGAACTATCGGTAGAAAACTACATTTTCAAGTCTGCTCGATTCACATTTGATACTTCCTTTTCAAATTTGCCACTTTTTGTCGTTCAAATGTGATATTTCAGACAGACAAGGCTTTGCATTACGAAACAAATCAGAACCGACTGTTATTTCTCCTTTGTCGTCGGCAAATGTTTCCGAGGGTATGACGGCAAACAAGAGCCATTATTTTCAGACACAACTTTACCGCAGACAAAAAAAATCGGCTGCTTCAAAGCAACCGATTCGGTATTTACAATGTTTATTTATCGTCCGTTGTTTATTTATATTCCTCCAGCGCATCGGAAACTGTGTCCGCCGTAACGTCGCCCGCAACTTCGCGCTCGCCATCGTTTATTGCTTCGCCGAAGTCGCAAATGCACTTGTAGTCGCAAAATCTGCACTCGTCCTTGTAGGGGGAAACGGCGGCATAGCCTTGTTTCATGAGGTTGCCTGCACTGCGAATCATTCGCACGGCATACTCCGACTGGTTGGCAATCTGCGCGGAGTTTATCACGCTTTTTGTCGCGAAAAACGAGCCGTCCTTTTTCAGGCGAAGTCCAAGCGTACGGCTTTTACCCGTTTCACGCAAGTCATTGTCCAACGCGGCGGCGACTTCCACACTGTCCACGGTGCGCCCGTTGTACACGTACACTTTCGCTTCGTCGATGTCGGTAAAGTTGTCGTGTATATTAAAGTAGTAAAAACCGACGGGGTTAAATCCGTATGCCGTTTTTACTGCCTTAAGGTACACCAGCAGTTGCATTTTGTGACCGATATACAAATCCTTTTCGGTGTAATGCGCCGCGCCCGCACCGCTTTTGTAGTCTATTACAACATAGTCGTCGCCGTGTTTGTCCACGCGGTCGATTTTCCCGACAAGGTTAAACTCTCCGCCGTCAAAAGCCACCTTTACCGCAGGCACGTCGGCACCGTCGGCAAAACTAAGTTCGCAGGCAAAGTTTACAAAGTCGGAATTGTTAAGTTGCCCCTTGACGACCTTGCACATACGCACACTCTCGCGGCGAAGTTGTCTGAGAATTCCCGCCATCTGTTCGTCGCGGCGTATCGCCTTGTAAAAGTCGTCGGACAATACCTCGTCATACAGCGTGCTTGCCCGTTCCGCCGTTTGTTCGTCCGTTTCGGCAAGGTCGATGTTTCTGACGTAGTTTTCCAGTACGGCGTGCAGAATATTACCAAGGTCGGCGGTTTTCAGTTCCGCAACCACTCTCGGCTTGACGTTGAGTCCGTACTGTACGAAGAAACGATACGGACACTTGAAAAAGTCCGTCAATTGGCTTACGCTCGTGGCGGAGTTTTTGAGATACAATTCCGTTCCGCGATCCACGCGCACCGCCATTCCGTCCTTGCCGTACACAAACTTGTCTATCTCCGCGCCGAAATGCTTACACAACACATCGAACGCAGGCATGTTGACGGCTTGTTTGTCAAGTTTGCGCCTTTTGGCGGCGACAACTTTGGCAAGTCCCTGCTTTGGCGAATACACTTCTTCGTCGGCAATGTCGGCGGGCGCAAGAGGTTTGCCGTTTTGCGTAAACAGCGACGTCAACTCGGCGACTATCGGCGACGGCGTAAGGCTGTCGGAGCCGTCCGTCAACGCGTAACTAACGTACAGCTTGTCCGTCGGTTCCAGCATCAGTTGAAACAGACTGAAACGCTCGCGCTTGTTTTCCACAAACATCTGCGGTTCGACGTTTACCCCTGCCTTGCACAAGTCGGCGATGTTTTTGTCGTTAAGCAGTTTGCCCTCGCCCTTGACGATGGGCATTGCGCCGTAGTTTGCACCCAGCAACGCCAAAAATTTTATGTCATGTTTACGCGCCTTAGCCATGTTGGCAAACACTACGCAGTCGTTTGTCACAGGAAGTACCGACACGTTGACTGCTGCTACCGCGCCGGCAAGAGTTCTGGCAAAGTCGTCCAGTTTCATCGGACGGTCGCCAAGCACTGCTTCTGCCTGAGCAAGTACCTGCATGTACTTTGCCGCAACCTGCCTTGTGACCTTTGCCTGGCTTTGCTGTTCGGCATCGACCACGTTGTCTTGTTCGGCACGTGCGTCCTGTTCGTCGGCGAATGTGTTGTTGCGCCTGTCAAGGTTGCTTTCGGCAATCAGGTTGCGCACCGCCGCGACGTATTCCGCACCGGTAGCATTTTGTGCAAAAGCAAACTTGTTGTAAAACGTCCAGAACGCCTTACGGAACTCGTCGGCGACGGCAAAATCGGGGTCGTCGTGACCGAGAGGAAAACGTTCGTAGTTGAAACTTGCATTGTACTTCAGACAAAAGTTTTCAAAATTGTACACCGCGTCGGGATTGCCGCCGACAAACCTGCGGTACAGATAGTTTTTGACAAAATTAAGCACCGAACTCAACTTACAGTTGTTGCGACATACTGCGATAAAGTCGGCGACAAACCTCGCGTAGGGGTGTTCGGCAAGCGAGTACTGCTTGTCGCAAAAATACGGAATATTAAACTCGTCGAACACCGTGCTGACGGCATTTGAGTACTTGTTTACGTCGCTGGTCACCACGTACACGTCGCGGAAACGGCCGCCATCGCGCACGTATTTCTGCACACGGCAGGCAAGCGCGTACACCTCATTTACACGAGTTGTGGCGCGGTAAAGTTCGACAAAATCACCGCATTCCACAGGCGCGGCATTGTCGTAACGAAACATATGCGTTCCAAGCTGCTTTGCACATGCGTTGTTAAACGTCCTTGAACCGTCCACTACAAGTGGTTTAATGCCGTTAGTTGTACAAATCTGCATTACGCCGTTAAAAATGTCGTTTAGATACAAATATCTGTCGGAATACCCTTCACCCACGCAACAAGCGACCACAACGCCCTTTGCGTGACGCGCAAGTTGTTCGACAATGGCAAGTTCCTGCGCGGAAAAGTTGTCGAAGTCGTACAAATAGAAGAAGCCGTTTTTGACAAATTCAGACTCGGCAATCGCCGAAACAAGCATTTCCAGTTTGTCTGCACTGTCCGCAAAACGCCCGTCGGTGTAATGTAAATATGCCTTATACAGCAGGGCGATATCGGCGGCTTTTGCACGTACGCCGCGTGGCAAATCGTCGCTAAGCAGCCGTTCGGGCGACACGCGACAGTATTTCATCGTGCCGATTACGTCGTACATGTCGGACACGAAACCCGTAGTGTCCGTGCCCTTTGTAAAACACTTCATTTTGTCGGCATTGTCGGCGACGATACCTGACAAAGCCATTACGCCTGCGGCTTTACTCAGGTACTCGGTATGCGGCAGAATGTCTGCGGCAAGCCGTCTGAAAGTGCGCACCTGCGCATTGAAACTGCCCTTTACGGCAGTAAGAAGCGCGCGCTCGGCTTCCATGCTGGCGCGGTCGGGCACAATTACCGTGTGCGTAACGCTGAGATTGGTTTTGTCCACGCGTTTAACGATGTCGCAGACGTATCGCGCCGCGTCCTTAAACGTGTTGGTTTTGTAAATGGTTATCATTTGTATCTCCGACAAACGCCAGGGCGGGGCGCGTTCCGCCTCGTCGTTTTTGTTTAAGCCGTATGCACAACAAGAAACGCCGACGGACGAAATGTACACCTGCGAAAGCAAACGTTTGCAATGTCGGGCAGACGACCTGCCAAGGAACCAACCGCCGCCCGAGAAAACTCGATGCAATTATTATACTATTTTGCGGCAACGCTGTCAATACGCCGAAATTTATTCGCGGCTTTTTGTAAGATATTTGTGCGCGCGGTTTTCCTTTACCGTCAGGTAACTGCGCCCGATAAGAAACGAGCCGCTTTCCACGTCCTTGTTTACCGTCGTTCCGCATGCGACAAAGCAGTCGTCCCCCATCGTAAGCGGCGCGACAAGGTTGCTGTTGCAGCCGATAAAACAATTTTTGCCTACGGTCGTGCGATGTTTTTCCTTGCCGTCGTAATTGACAAAAATCACGCCGCACCCGACGTTTGTATTTGCGCCGACGGTCGCGTCACCGATGTAACTGAGGTGCGCCGCCTTTACGCCGCTTTCAAGCGTGCTGTTTTTGATTTCCACAAAGTTGCCTATGCGGCAGCCGTCACCCACGCGGGCGTTGTTGCGCAAATGAGCGTCGGGCCCCACAGTGCAATTGTCGCCGACAGTGCTACCGCAAATGCGCGAAGACCTGACGACGGTGTTTTTGCCTATTACGGAATTCTCGACGTAGGAAAAACTGCCCACAACGCAACCCTTTTTAAGCACGCTGCGCCCTTTTATGACGGCGAACGGCTCGATAATCGCGCCATCTTCCACCACCACGGACGGGTCGATTTCGTACACATACTACTCCTTGTTTTTCTTATCAGAATATTGCTAGGGTTAATTTATTTTGGCGACAAGCACCGTCATGTCGTCCGCAGGATGATTTTTGCAAATTGCCATTGCCTTGGACAAAATATCTTCCGCCATACTTTGCGGATTGGTGACGGTGCACTGACTGAACGCCGTCGCAAGTGCGTTTGCCTCGCGGAAGCAATCGGTAACGCCGTCGGTGACAAGCACCACAACGTCGCCATCGCCAAGTGCCTTTTTCGTCACGGACGGGCGCATTTCTTCCAGCACGCCCAGCGGCAGACTGCTGCCTGCTACGATTTCCACCTTGTCGCCGCAGCGCACTATTCCGCTTGTCGCGCCCAACTTGATGAAGTCGGCAAGTCCGTTGTACAGGTCAAGCACAACCATGTCCACCGCGCAAAAAACTTCGTTGCCGCAACCCGTCAACAGTTTGTTTACGCAGGTCAGTATCACGTCGTTGTCAAATCCTGCGCGGTAGAAACTTTCCACCAGCCCTATTGCCGTCGACGACATTTCTTCCGCCTTTTGTCCGCTGCCCATGCCGTCGCACAGCGCAAGTATACACTTGCCGTTGTCCGTACGAAGCACCGTGTGCGTGTCGCCGCCGATGTCGTTGCCGTCCTTGACTGCCGAGGCAATGCCGTAGCTGACTTCGAAGCGCGGCTTGGCAGACAAAATCACGTTGTGCCACTCGGCACTGTCCGTCGCTTCAACACGTTCCACAATCATGGGCGACCCGAGTACACCCGACGCAACCTGCTCGATGACGTCCGTGCAGTCGTCCTTCGCCGAAACGGTAACGTAAGCCGACAACATGCCGTTTTGTCTTATTACCGTCGAGCCGATGCACATCACGTTGTGGAACACCAACCGCTCGACAAGTTCCGTTTCTCTGTCGCTGTCCGACACGGCGCGTTCCTTGCAGTCTGCGGCAAGTTTCATAAGCAGACCCGACACGCCGCCCATCTGTTCGGCAACAAGCGTGCGACTGCTGTCCGACTGCTCGACGCGGGACACGTACTCGGCGTAACTTTTTGCCTGCCCGTTGATTTCCGAAATAACGCGCGACACACGGTCGCACCGCACGGACAATCCCTGCGGTACATCAAGTATGCTACACTTACCGCGTTTAACTGCACAAATTGTCATATTTAACAGGCTTTGTTCGGTATCTTGTATGTTTTCACGCCAACATTTGTTGCGCTGTTCGCAGTCTATGCAAACACTCTCCGACACCTGTCTGACCATGGCGTTCTGCGCCTGCCCGGCGGTTACGCGCTCCTGCGAAACGGAATAGAACGCATTGCGCATAGTAAGGAAAATGTCCGACAGACGGTACAAACGGCGTGACATTGCCACACCTAATTTTTGCGTTACGCTGCGACTGAGGTACAGTTCCGCACCGCCGTAAGCGCAGTCACGGATATGTCTGTACACGCCGCCCGGAATGACGACAAATATCAACACCGAAACGGCTGTCGGCACAAAAACTATCGTGTCGAACCGCCCGTGCAGATTGAAAAAGTAACTCAGCACAATGTCTGCGCACAACACCGAAACGGCGGCAACGTACCTGTTCAACCTGCCGAGAGTTACTGCGCAAACGGCAACAATCACGCAAAACACACAGCACTCGAACGTGCCCGTCGCAAGCAAATGCCCAACGCCGACAAGACTGCCGCACACAAGCGTTGTTCTGTCGTCAAGCGCACACGCGCAAAACAGCACTGCAAATGGCGCGACAAAATATGTCGGACACAACCCCCACAACGTGTATTTTGCCAGGCAGAAACTTGCCGCGACCACAAACAACGCAATGCACACGCGCTCGTCAAAGGCAGGTTTGTAGTTTATGCCGCGCACAAACACGGCGCGCAGCATGTACACAGATACGTATGCAAACGCCGTCGCAAGGGCAACTTGCATCAACTTTTCCGCAAGGGCGGCGTAACCGTCGAAGCCGAAAACAACGTAAAACACGTTTGCCAGTACCATGTAGAGCAGCAACATACCCTTGCCGATTTTGCGCTTTGCCAGTTTGTGAATAAGCACGAAAGCCAGCATTACAGCCGCGCGGACAGCCGCGTGCATTACGCATTCACCTCCGCCCAAAACAGCCGAAGCGACGTAAACGACAGCCGCGACAAGCGGATTGGCACTGTACAGTGCGCCGACAAACATTCCGAACGCCAGCGCGCCGCCGACAAGCGTTTGCGACAGCAACACAAACGCCGTGTACACGGCATACATCAATATAGTTTGCACGGTCAACTTTTTCATGGCAACTCCAAACGGAAGATTTTTTACCATGGTACACCGAGTACAACCGAAATTATTAACTTTGTTTGGCGCAATTTGTCGGTTTTGGTCGAACGGGCAAAAAGACATGTGCGTCCGTTTGGTACATCAAATCCAACTACGTAACAAAAAAATCGATCACATCACACGGCACAGTAAACACGCACAAATGCCGCCGACAAGATTGGTAAACAGTGCGATAGGCACTGCCCACCCCGTGCGTTTCACCCCGGTGCCCGCAAAATACACCGCAGCCACGTAAAACACCGTTTCACTACTTCCCATAATGACGCTTGCGCACCGTCCTACGTAACTGTCCGCGCCGTACCGCGCGTAAACGTCGGAAAGTATCGCAAGACTTCCGCTGCCGGAAAAGGGGCGTAGCAGCATCAGTTCCACCACCTCGGGCGGCACCCCCACAAGCCCGAACGGCGGCGCAAGAACACTGACAATCCACGCTCCGACGCCGCTCAATCGAAGCGCGTTTACCATAATAAACATCGCCGCAAGATAAGGGAAAATATCAACGGCAAGCGGAACGGCTTTCTTCGCGCCGCACACAAACCCGCCGTAGACGTCTACTTTTTTACACAGTCCCCACACGAGGGTGAGCAACAGTATTACAGGTACAATGTAGTTCATTTTGTGCGTTTAACCTGCGCCGACATTTGTTTTTTCCATGCTTTTACTCGCGCTTTTCACACCGTTTTCACTTGCTAAACAGCCGTTTTCCGCAGTTATTTTGCCTGCCGAATGTGCGTTTCCGTCGTCAGATTGTCGATACGTATCTGTTTTTTCATTACGTTTCGGGTAGGCAAGACACACAAGCGCAATCCCGACTACCGCCGTCAGCACGGTGGAAATAAACGTGGGCAAAAGTATGTCTGATGGCGAAGCGGAGCCTGCCTGCGCACGCAGTCCGATGACGGTCGTCGGCACAAGTTGCACACCGCTTGCGTTCACCACAAACAACACCGCGCCTGCTCTACTCAGCGTTTTGCCATGTTCCAGCCGCCTGATAGCTTCGATTGCCGACGGCGTTGCGGCGTTGCCCACGCCAAGCAGATTGGACGCTTCGTTGAGCGCAATGTAATTAGCGGCTTCCGCTTCGATTTTTCCGTACAGCAGTCTGTTTATCGGCGCAAGCAACTTTGCCAGTTTCTGCACGGCGTTGCACCTGTCGGCAATTTCGAATATCCCCAGCCACACGCAGTACACCGCAATTAGCTTTACGCCGAACCCGACAGCCGTCTCCGCCCCGTCGATAAACACCGACAAAGATTTGTCCGGCGCGACAAACAACAGTACGGCCAAACTTACGGCGGTAGCCACCGTCCACACAATGTTCATACGCAATTATACGCGGCAAGCGTCGCAAATAGAAGAAACACTGCCTGCAAACATCTCTTAAACAAGGACTAAAACAATTACTTATGCGGTACCCTTCCGGGGGAGCACGGAGCGTGCACCTACTAAAACAAAGAAACTATCGTTAGTAGTTAAATAAAAGAAACTTAGGGTTAATTTAGCCATCACTAACAATTTACGCGGCAAAGTTAAATTTCGGCTACACTTCGTTCCGCTCAACATGACATAAATGTACGAAGCAATTTCGGGTACAATAGAAAAACCGTCCCGCGCTTGCGGGACGGTTTTTGTGTTTCAGTAAAGTAATCAGTCGATGTGAGGACCTGCTGCAACAAGTGCCTTGCCTGCTTCGTTGCCTTCGTACTTGACAAAGTTTTTGACGAAGCGACCTGCAAGGTCAACTGCCTTGGTGTTCCAGTCTTCAGCGTTGGCATAGGTATCTCTGGGGTCCAGAATACCGCTGTCCACACCGGGAAGTTCCGTAGGAACGGTGAAGTTGAAGTACGGAATGGTCTTTGTGGGAGCATTGTTGATTGCGCCGCTGAGGATTGCGTCAATGATACCGCGCGTGTCCTTGATGCTGATACGCTTGCCCGTGCCGTTCCAACCCGTGTTTACAAGGTAAGCCTTGGCACCGCTCTTCTTCATTTTCTTGACAAGTTCCTGAGCGTACTTTGTGGGGTGCAGTTCAAGGAATGCTTGTCCGAAGCAAGCGGAGAATGTCGGCGTAGGCTCGGTAATTCCGCGTTCCGTACCGGCAAGTTTAGCAGTGAAACCGGACAAGAAGTAGTACTGAGTTTGTTCCGGGGTCAGGATGCTGACGGGAGGCAGCACGCCGAACGCGTCTGCAGACAGGAAGATTACGCTCTTGGCGTCGGGAGCCGTGCTTACGGGGCGAACGATGTTGTTGATGTGGTAGATGGGGTAACTTACGCGCGTGTTTTCCGTAACGGTCTTGTCCGTGAAGTCGATGTGACCTTCGCTGTCAAGGGTTACGTTTTCCAGAAGGGCATTGCGCTTGATGGCGTTGTAGATGTCGGGTTCGCTGTCTTTGTCAAGGTTGATTACCTTTGCGTAGCAGCCGCCTTCGAAGTTGAACACGCCGTTGTCGTCCCAACCGTGTTCGTCGTCGCCGATAAGCAGACGTTTCGGGTCGGTACTGAGCGTCGTCTTACCCGTACCGGACAAACCGAAGAAGATTGCGGTATTTTTGCCTTCCTTGTCGGTGTTTGCGCTGCAGTGCATGCTGGCAATTCCCTTAAGAGGCAGGTAGTAGTTCATCATAGAGAACATACCTTTCTTCATTTCGCCGCCGTACCAGGTGTTGATGATGATTTGTTCGCGGCTGGTGATGTTGAACACTACTGCCGTTTCGCTGTTGAGACCGAGTTCCTTGTAGTTTGTAACCTTAGCCTTGCTTGCGTTGTACACTACAAAGTCGGGTTTGAAGTTTGCAAGTTCTTCCGCCGTGGGACGAATGAACATGTTGGTTACGAAGTGCGCCTGCCATGCAACTTCCATAATGAAGCGGACAGCCATACGAGTGTCTTTGTTTGCGCCGCAGAATGCGTCCACTACGTACAACTTTTTGTCGGACAGTTCCTTCTGAGCGATTTCCTTGACGGCAGCCCACGCTTCTTTTGTCGCGCGGTGGTTGTCGTTTTTGTACTCGTCGCTTGTCCACCAGACGGTGTCGTGGCTGTTTTCGTCGTCAACGATAAACTTGTCCTTGGGCGAGCGACCCGTATAAACGCCCGTCATAACATTGACTGCGCCCAGTTCGCTTACCTGTCCCTTGTCATAACCCGTAAGTTCGGGTTTTGTTTCTTCTTCAAACAGCACGTCGTATGAAGGATTGTAAACAACTTCCGTCGTGCCCGTGATTCCGTACTGCGTCAAATCGATTTTTTTCATGATGCACCTCACATAAATTTGAATTTCACTTGGTAATAAATGTTTCTTGTATACACAAAAACTTTCGTTTTGTTGTACCTTGCTGATGTGACGACGTTTTGCACAATTGGCTTTTATGCCACCTTTTTATTGTCGGCAGAGGCTGTAATAAAAAGGCGGCAAACGTCTGAATTTCGTTTAATCTGTAACGAAATTTTGCTTACGTATGCAAAATTTGATTACTTGTGTACTTCGCAGTCGTGACATGTTGCCGCCGCGCGCACGCTGTCCAGGTGCTTGTTGCGGAAGTAAATCACAACGCCCGTAACAATCATAAACAGGTTGACAATGTAAAAACCAAACGCAACGTAGGCAAGCCAACTAAGTCCGCCTTTGTCAATCCATTGAAACACCTTGCACAAAATACCTGCTACGTAGCCCAAGCCGATAAGTCCCATAAAAAGCAGGCTTGTACCCTTTGCGGTGCGAGCCTTGTACGCCTTGACGATGTTAAACGGCCAACTTGCGCCGAAACACACCACCATGACGATTTCACAAACAGTAGCAATAGTTTCTAACATTTTCTTTCCTCCAGTTAAATTACTTTTGCTTTCTTGCGTAGTCGGGCAGAATCTGCGGCGACAGTTTGGTCGGGTGGATACCTGCGACTTCCAGTTCGCTTGCGAAGTCGTCAACGTGTTTAAGGCTCAGTTCGCCTACTTCCACCGTCTTGCTCTTTTGCGCGGCTGCGATACCTGCGTCGCGACCGAACACGATTACGTCCAGCAGGCTGTTGCCCATCAGACGGTTACGTCCGTGAATACCGCCTACGGCTTCACCTGCGACAAACAGGTTTTCCACCGTGGTCGTTTCGCAATTGCCGTCGATGTCGATACCGCCGTTCTGGTAGTGAAGGGTGGGATAAACAAGAATGGGTTGCTTGCGGATGTCGATGCCGTATTTGCCAAACATGCGCAGCATTGCCGGAATACGCGCTTCGATTGTGCCTTCGCCGTTGATTTCCTCGATAAGCGGAGTGTCCAGCCACACGCCGATGCCATCGGTCGTCTTTACGCCCTTGTTGCGACGTTTGCACTCGCGGATTATGCTCGCGGCGGTTACGTCACGGGTTTCAAGCGAGTAAACAAACGGTTCGCCGTCGGAGTTGACAAGTTGCGCACCGAGGCTGCGTACCTTTTCCGTAACAAGCGCACCGAAAATCTGAGTGGGTTCGGCAACGCCCGTGGGGTGGTACTGAAGTGTGTCGGCGTACAGCAGGCGTGCGCCTGCGCGGTAAGCAAGTACCAGACCGTCTGCCGTTGCGCCGTAATGGTTGCTGGTGGGGAAACCCTGGTAATGCAGTCTGCCTGCGCCGCCGGTACAAATGATTACCGTCTTTGCGCGAGCAATCTTGATTTCCTTGGTTTCCATGTTCATCAGCACCGCACCTGCGGCATGACCTTTGTCGTCCTTGATGATTTCGATTGCTGCGGTGAAGTCCACCACGGGGATACCGCGGTTAAGCACCTCGTCGCGCAAAGTACGCATAATTTCCGCGCCGCTGTAGTCCTTGCAGGCGTGCATACGTTTGCGGCTTGTTCCGCCGCCGTGAGTGGTAATCATGTTGCCGTCGGCGTCTTTGTCAAACATTACGCCGAGGTTGCTGAGCCACATTATTGCGTCGGGTGCTTCGTACACCAACTTTTTAAGCAGTTCGGGCTTTGCGGCGAAGTGACCGCCGCCGAATGCGTCGAGATAGTGGATTGCGGGGCTGTCGTTGGGTTTGTCCGCCGCCTGAATACCGCCTTCCGCCATCATCGTGTTGGCGTCGCCGATACGCAGTTTGGTGACAATCATTACGTTTGCGCCGTTGGCGTTTGCCATGATTGCCGCGCTTGCGCCTGCACCGCCGCCGCCGATCACAAGCACGTCGGTGTCGTAGTCTGGATCGGCAAGGTCGATGTCGCTGCCCAAAACGCGCGACTTACCTTGCAGAAGGTCTGCCAGTTCGTGCAGCACTTTGTCGCCCTTGTTGGGACCTACTTTCAGCGTTTCGTACGCGCTTTCGATGTAGTCGGGGTGGTTTTCTTTAAGCACCTGGTCCTTTTCGTCCGCTGTCATACGGGGAAAAAGATTGCTTTTACGTTGTTCTCTTGTGGCTTCGACCTTTTTGATTGACGCCAATTGTTCTTCGTTATACTGATACATTTTGCGCCTCCTTATTGTTCGATGTCACGATGATTGTACAGCTCTTTCATCTCGTCGATGGACTTGCCCATGATGTCTTCCATAATCTTGACAAAGTCGCCTTCGTTGATTTCCGCGACGCGCTTTTCAAGGTGTTTGCATTCCGGCGCGATGTACTTGCCGTACAGACGACGGGCAAGTTCCGCAACCTGCGGATGGGAAATACCTGCCGGACAGCGTGAAGAACAGATACCGCACATTACGCAGTCAAAACTTTCTTCGGCGCACTTTTCGTATTCGCCGCGCTGAGCGTAGGCGATGTACTGCATTACGTTGAGCCCTTGCGGACAAGCCTTCGTGCAGGCGTTGCAGCCGATACAACTGTAAATTTCGGGATACAGTTGCATCATGATCTGTTCCGTAGGCTTAATCTTGTTGATGTCGTAAACCTGCTTGACCAGGGGGAAGAACGGCAGCGTTGCCACATACATTCCTTCCTCTACCTGTTGCTGACAAGCAAGGCAGGTGTGCAGTTGTTGCTTACCCTTGATGCGGTAAAACGTCGCGCACGCACCGCAGAAGCCGTTACGGCAACCGCAGCCGCGAATAAGTTGGTAGCCGGCGTATTCCATTGCCTTCATTATCGTAAGGCTGGCAGGAACGCTGTATTGCTTACCGAAAAAATAAACATTTACAAATTGTTGTTCCATTTGACACCTCTTAATACTCGTTGGGCAGTTCGTCCAGTTGGTCCATACGGAATACGGGACCGTCCTTGCAAACAAACTTGTCGCCTACGTTGCAACGTCCGCACTTGCCGATACCGCACTTCATGCGCAGTTCCAGCGTCGTGTAAACGCGTGTCTTGCTGAAGCCCAGTTCCAACAGTCCGCCAAGGGTAAACTTGATCATGATCGGCGGACCGCAAAGTACAGCCGTCATTGTGGGATCAAGTCCCAGTTCCTTGACATACGCGGGTACGAAGCCGACGTGTCCGTCCCAGCCATCCTGCGGACGGTCGATGGTAAGGTACACTTCAAAGTTGGGTTCGTTTTCCCATTCGTTGCGGATTTCCTCGATGTCCACAAGGTCGTCCTTGCTGCGCGCGCCGTACACGACCACCACTTTGCCGTAATTGCTGCGGTAGTGACGAACATAGTTGATTACGCTACGCAGGGGCGCAAGACCGATACCGCCTGCAATAAACAGCAGGTCGCGACCCTTGAAGTCCTCGCCTTCCACGGGGAAGGGATGTCCGTAGGGTCCGCGCACGGTGATTTGCTGACCTTCTTCGATGTTGTGGATTACTTCGGTAACGCAGCCGCACTTCTTGATGCTGAATTCCATAAACTCTTCGTTTGTGGGGCTGCTGGTGATACTGAACATACATTCGCCCACACCGGGAATGGACACCATTGCGCATTGACCGGGCTGATGTTCAAATAGTTTCTTTCCGTCAAGACCTACCACGCGGAACGTCTTGACATCGGCGGTATCTTTACGCACGTTGGTAACTACGCCGATCTTGGGGATAAGGTTTTCGTTAGTCATTTTTGCTTTCTCCCCCTATCTTTTTGATAACTTTTACGATGTTGAGGTGTTGCGGACATTTCTTTACGCAACGGCCGCACCCTACGCAACTGTACATGCCGTACTGCGAGGGGTAGTACACCAGTTTGTGCATGAAGCGTTGACGGTAACGTTGCATCTGCGTCGTGCGGGGGTTTGCGGCAGCCATCTGAGTGAAATCGCTGTACATGCAACTGTCCCAGCAACGGAAGCGAATGATGTCCTTGTCCGTCCTGAAGTCGCGGATGTCGAAGCACTGGCATGTCGGGCACACAAATGTGCACGCGCCGCACCCCAGGCATGCCTGACTGAGTTCGTCCCACACAGGCAGATTAAACAACTCGTTGAGGTTTTCCGGTTTGAAACGACTGAGGTCAAGGTTTGCAAAGGGCAAATCTTTCGTAATTGCCTTGCTTTGCTTCTTAATTGCCTTGACAGCCTTGTCGTCGCTCTTTTCAGTAAGACCTTCGGCAAGTTTAAGCACGTTTTCGCCCTTTTCGGTATTTGCGCGAAGGTACAGCGCATTGTCGTCCAACCAGCAGGTTACGTCGCCCATTGGGTCGCTTGCGTCGATACCGAACACGTTGCAGAAGCAACTGTCCTGAGGTTTGCCGCATGCCAGCGTAAAGATTACGCCCGACTCGCGACGAAGTTGGTAAAATGTATCAACGGGGTCTTGCAGGAACACGTTGTCCAGCACCGTAAACGCCTTGTAGTCACACGCACGCACACCGAAAACAACATACGGTTGCAGATTTTTGCGCACGTCCTCGATGGTGATGTTCTTACCTTCGGTCTTAAACTTCATCATCGTTTCGCTTTGCGGGAAAAATACGTCCTTGGGGGACTTGACGGTCTTAAGGGTGTCTATGTCCACCGTCGCGCCGTCAGTGTAGTAGCCGAAGTTGACTTCGCCGCCCTTTACGAGAGGAAGATACAACGGCATGTTGTCGGCGATTGTTTTGTAAAACGCGTCCAGATTGCTACGTAAAACTTTCAACATTTACTTGCCCTCCCTTGCGTTGAACACCGCGACAGGATCGACGTCCTGCGTCGTGTAACTTGTAAGCGGCGTTTTGCCTTCCGCAACTTCGCCTGCCTGAAAATCGCCGTACAGCGTGTCAATGTCCTTGATGAACTTGCGGTTGAGCAGTTGCAGCGGAATTCGTTGCGGACACACGCGTGAGCATTCGCCGCAGTCGGTGCAACGACCTGCCACGTGGAATGCGCGGATTACGTGGAACAACTGTTCCTCGAAACTGGTGTCGTTTGCCTTGGCAGCTATACCGCTCTTGGGGTTGTCGAATACGCACTTGGTGCATGTGCATGCAGGGCACACGTTGCGGCATGCGTTGCAGCGGATGCACTTGCTGAGTTGTTCCTGCCAGAAGGCGTAACGCTCGGAAGCGGTCATGGCTTCCAGCTTTGCAACTTCGCTGAAGCGGTCGTTTGCCGTTTCCGCCATTTCGTCAATGACAATTGTTTCGTCGGCAATCACAAACTTTTTGCCTTTGCATGACAGGCACTTTTCCAGCAGAATTGCGCCCTTTTCCACCGTTGAAGTGCCGTTTGTGGTACTTACAGTGGCTTTATCCGCATTGTACTCAACGCCGCTGACCGACGTAAGTCCGAGAGCCTCCAACTTGTAGTTGTCCGCCTTACCCTGACATTCGATGCCGATTACGTACACGTTGTCGCGGTTTACGCGATGTTCCTTAATCAGTTCGTTGAGGCTGTATGTGTCGCAGGGTTTCAGAAACACTGCCGTTTTGCCCGGCTTTTTGCCAAGGTTTACAAGGTATTTGCTGAGGTTTGCTCCGCAAAATTCGTCATATACGAAGTCGGCAAGCGCCGCGCTTGTTTCAAATGTTGCCGGGCTGGGGTCGTAGGCAAATTCGCCCTTGGTCCAGCCGACCACTCTTGCAACGGTTCCTTCGTCAAGGAGTTGCGTTGCACGAGCCACCAATGCTTGTTGAAGTTTGCTCATATTACTCTCCTTTTACGCGAAGGTCGCTGAGGCGTTTGTTTTCGCCCAGTGCCGTTACCTGCGCCACGAAATCGTTCATTACCTGTGAGAACTTTGCGCCCTCGGCTGCGGACACCCACTCTACGCGGGTACGTTCCTTTTCGATACCGAGATAGTCCAGGAAACTGAACAGCAAAGCCATGCGGCGACGGGTATAGTAGTTGCCCGTTACGTAGTGGCAGTCACCGGGGTGGCAACCGCACAGAATCACGCCGTCGGCACCCTGCTGGAATGCCTTCAGCACGAATGTCGGGTTTACGCGGCAGGAGCAAGGCACGCGGACAATCTTGACATTTGCAGGGTAACTCAAGCGGCTGGATCCGGCAAGGTCTGCGCCTGCGTAACTGCACCAGTTGCAGCAAAATGCCACGATGTTGGGCACAAAAGGTTTGTTTTCGGTAGTAATTGTCGTGTTGTTTACCTCTTGCATATCGCTTCAACCTCCGACAAGATTTGAGATGTACTGAATCCACTGAGATCCATTGCGCCCGACGGACAAGCGACCGTGCATGCGCCGCAGCCCTGACACACTGCCGGGTTGACAGACGCCACGCGTCTTGTTTCCGTCTTGCCGCCGCCGATGCGGAACTCTTTGTCCACATAGGTGATTGCGCCGTATGCACACACGTTTGCGCACTGACTGCAGCCGTTGCACATGTTTTCGTCGCTGTGAGCAACGCAGGGATTTGTTTTGAGATGGTCTTTTACAAGCAAACCGATTACCTTAGCCGCACATGCCGAAGCCTGCGAAACCGTCTCGGGAATGTCCTTGGGTCCCTGGCATACGCCTGCAAGGTACACGCCTGCCGTGGGGGATTCCACAGGGCGAAGTTTCGGGTGGGATTCGTTGAGGAAGTTGTTGGTGTCGATACTTGCGGTAAGCAGCGTTGCGATCTTGCGCACGGACGGTTCCGGTTCGATTGCAGTGGCAAGCACCACCATGTCGCTTGCGATTGTAACCTGTTCGTTGTCGATAAGGTTGCTGCCCTGCACCATCAGTTTGCCGTCCTGATTGTACACCTTGCCGACCATACCTTTGATGTAGTCAACGCCGTATTGTTCGACTGCGCGACGGTAAAATTCGTCGTAGTTTTTGCCGGGGCAACGCACGTCGATGTAGAATACGTGCACTTCCGTGTCGGGGTACTTTTCGCGGATAAGCATTGCGTGCTTTGCCGTGTACATACAGCAGATCTTGCTGCAGTACGGTTTGCCGCAACCGCTTACGTCACGCGAACCTACGCACTGAATAAAGGTGATTACCTTGGGGTGAGTGCCATCGGAGGGACGAAGCAGCACACCGTTTGTGGGACCTGCCGCATTCATAAGACGTTCCAGTTCAAGCGAAGTAACAACGTCCTTGTTGTCGGCATAGCCGTACTCGTTGAAGTTGTCCAGGGCAATGGGACGGAAACCCGTTGCAACTACAATTGCGCCGTATTCGCGCTCGATGAGTTCGTCCTTCATTTCGTAGTTGATTGCACCTGCACCGCAGAACTTGCTGCAAATACCGCACTTGCCCGTCTTGAGTTTCAGACATTGCTGCGGATCGATTACCGCAACGTTGGGGATAGCCTGAGCAAACGGAATGTAAATTGCCGTGCGGTTGTTGAGCCCCATATTAAATTCGTTAAGACCTTTTTTGGACGGGCACTTTTCCATACACACTTTGCAGCCCGTGCACTTGGTTTCGTCAACGTAACGAGCCTTTTTGCGGATGGTAACCTTGAAGTTGCCCACAAAGCCCTTGACGTCCTCGACTTCGCTGTAAGACAGGATGTCGATTTTGTCGCTTTGAGCGCAGTCCACCATTTTGGGCGTCAGAATACAAGCCGAGCAGTCCAGTGTGGGGAATGTCTTGTCCAGTTGCGCCATACGACCGCCGATTGTGGGATTTTTTTCCACGATGTCCACGGGGAAGCCTGCTTCGGCAATGTCCAACGCAGCCTGAATACCCGCGATACCGCCGCCGATTACCAGCGCGCGCTTGACAACGGGGCTTTCGCCTGCCGTCAGAGGAGCGTCGAGACGTACCTTGGCAATTGCCGTGCGCAACAGAATAAGAGCCTTGGCTGTTGCTTCTTCGCGGTCTTTGTGAATCCAGCTGCATTGTTCGCGTAGGTTGGCAATTTCCACCATGTAGGGGTTGAGTCCCATGCTTTCCGCCGTCTTGCGGAATGTGGCTTCGTGCATACGCGGCGAGCAACTGCCGATTACGATACCCGTAAGTCCGTACTCTTTGATTGCGTTTTTGATTAGTTGTTGTCCGTTTTCGGAACACATGTACTGGTAGTCGGCGGAATACACCACGCCGGGTTCGGCCTTGATTTCCTTTGCCAAACGCTCGACGTCTACCGTTGCGGCAATGTTGCTGCCGCACCAACAAATAAATACACCGATTTTTTGCATTTGTTTTTCTCTCTTATGTTAGTGTAGTACAAAATGCCTTAGCATTGAGTTTTTGAGTTTCATTTTGCCATTTTTTTGCACGGCATCTTTGTCGGTTTAATGTCGTGCCGCGTTATCACCATACGAAAAACGCCTGATGCTCGCTTCGCGGTGAGCAATAACGTTTGTGGTAGGTACGCTTCCCAGCCGCGCCACCGCTACGAAGTTTTCGTTATGGTGACACCGCTTCACGACCAAAACAATCGTTTTCGCCGTGCCGATTCTTTCATAATTTTACCCGAAGGTCAACTGTCCGTCTTTCCGCCCGAATCAAACATAGCGCGTCCCTGCCGGTGGCAAACACGCCACCGTTATAAGGACTTTCTTAATTTTGAAAAATCCTTATAATTCATTACTTTCTCACACCGCCTGCTCAGACGGCACAGATTGGTGCAGAGAGTCGCAACAGGCGATTGAGCGCGACACGAGCGTACTAAAACGTACGTGACTGAGCGCGATTGAGCACGTAGCGGCTATATGCGCCGATATGTGCCGTCGCTTATTTGTTATATTTGCGATAGGCGGTAACAAGTAACTGCTGCGGTACCAACTCTGTGACAATCGGCGGTATGTCTTCCGCCATCACTCCGTTGTTGTTTTGCATACGCGTAACCGTCGTGCGGACTGCTTCCACAACCGCCTGAGGTGCCACGCCGCGCGGGCAACGCTCGACACATTCCATGCAGGACAGACACTGCCAGATTGCCTTGCTTTTAAGCAATTTATCCACCTTGCCTTGCACAAGATAACTTACAAACTGGTGCGGTTTGATGTCCATTTTTCTGAACGCGGGACAACGTCCGCTGCACTTGCCGCATTTCATGCACTTTGCCACGTTTGTGCCGCTGCGCTGAATGAGGGTTTGTTTCATTTCCTGATTGTTCATTTCACTTCACCCCCAGGGCTTCCGCCAGCAATTCCGTGAAGTACACCACTTTGACGTCGGTGTCATTGTACTTGTTGAGGTTGTACAGACACAGCGGGCAGGCGGTGACAATCATTTCCGCACCGGCGGATTTTGCACTTTCCAGTACCATGCGGCTGCGCTTTGTCGGCGTGGTTTCGTCCTTAAGCCCTACGTATGCTCCGCAGCACTCGTTGCGCATGGGGTATTTCACCACGTCCGCGCCTATTGCCGCCAGAAAGTCTTCGATGATTGTGGGGTTTTCGGGATTGTCAAACGCCATAACCTTACCGGGGCGAAGTAGCAGACATCCGTAGTACGCGCCCACCTTTTTGCCGATGGGATTAACCACCTTGCTTTTGATTTGGTCAAAGCCCACAATGTCGCGCAACATTTCGATGTAGTGAATCACCTGCGTTTCGCCGCCGTAAGGCTCGTCCGGTTGCATGTAGTTGTTGACTTTTGTCCTTATGTTGTCGTCGTGTGCCATGTCGTCGTTGACGCGCTTAATCACGTTGTGACATGCCGAGCACAGCGTAAGCAACTTGCCTCCGTTGTGCTTTGCGTAGTCAAGCGCACGCACCGCCGACAGTTTGGTTGCGATTTCGTCACGACTTGTGCCGTAACTGCCGCCGCAACACTGCCAGTTTTCGATTTCTTCCATTGTTACGCCAAGCGCTTCGGCACTCAGTCGGGCGTAAATGTCCAACTGCTTGCCCTGCGTCTTGAGCGTACAACCGGGATAGTAAGGAATTTTCATAGTTTTCTCTTTGTTTAGTAGTATTTGCCTTTTACGACTTTTTGTCTGCGTCCTTTGACCGTTATTCCTTCTGCTTTGAACAAAAATGTCATTAAATTTACAAGACGTATTAGTTTTTTGCGCACATTTTTGGTCGGCAAACGTCCGGTCGCGACAGACAATCTGCCTTGCACTCAAAGAGCGACGTTACAGGCAACACGCACAATCGCCGCACGCGCCGCAATCGGTCGCTCGTTTCAAAGTCACGCCACGCTTATTTGTCGGGATATGCCATTTGTTCGGGATGGAAAACTTCGTCGAAACGTTCTGCCGTCAGGAAGCCGAGTTTGACGCACGCTTCCTTGAGGGAAATGTTTTCCTTGTAAGCAAGTTTGGCTGTCTTTGCAGCGTTTTCGTAACCGATGTAGGGGTTGAGCGCCGTAACCAGCATAAGCGAGTTGTGCAGGTTGTGAGCCATCTTTTCCTTGTTTGCGCGGATACCCGTTACGCAGTTCTTCTCAAAGGAAGTAATTCCGTCGGCAAGCAGACGCGCCGATTGCAGGAAGTTGTAGGCAATTACCGGCATAAACACGTTCAGTTCGAAGTTGCCCTGGCTTGCGCCGAAACTTACGGCAACGTCGTTTGCCATTACCTGCACCGCCACCATTGTCATGCTTTCGCACTGGGTGGGGTTAACCTTGCCCGGCATGATGGAACTTCCGGGTTCGTTTTCGGGGATAAAGATTTCGCCGAGACCGTCACGCGGACCGCTTGCCAGCCAGCGCACGTCGTTTGCGATCTTCATAAGGTTTGCCGCAAGTGCCTTCATTGCGCCGTGAGCAAACACCATTGCGTCCTTGCTTGTCAGCGCGTGATACTTGTTGTCGCTTGTTTCGAAGTTCTTGCCTGTAATTTCGCTGACTTGTTTGGCAACTTCCACGTCAAAGCCCTTGGGTGCGTTAAGTCCCGTGCCGACAGCCGTGCCGCCGAGTGCCAGTTGTTTAAGGCCGGGTAATGTCAGTTCGATTTGCGCCCTGGTCTTTTCGATCATTGCGCGCCAACCGCTGATTTCCTGCGAAAATGCAATGGGCACTGCGTCCTGCAGGTGTGTACGACCGCTCTTTACGATGCCTTCGTTTTCCGCCTCGAGGCGTTTAAGCGTTGCGGCAAGTTTGTCCATGGCAGGGAACAGGTGATCCTCTATTGCAATCACCGCGGCGATGTGCATTGCCGTGGGGAAGGTGTCATTGCTGCTTTGCGACTTGTTGATGTCATCGTTGGGGTGAAGCAGTTTGCTGCCTGCAATCAGGTTGCCGCGGTTGGCAATTACTTCGTTGGCGTTCATGTTGGATTGCGTTCCGCTGCCCGTCTGCCACACTACAAGCGGGAAGTGTTCGTTGAGTGATCCGCTGATTACTTCGTCGCAAACGGCGGTAATAATGTTTTTCTTTTCTTCGGTCAACTTACCAAGGTTGAAGTTAGCGATGGCAGCTGCCTTTTTAAGTATGCCGAACGCATGGGTAATTTCGCGAGGCATTACTTCCGTGCCGATAAGAAAGTTTTCGTGGCTGCGCTCGGTCTGTGCACCCCAGTACTTGTCGGCGGGCACTTTCATTTCGCCCATTGTGTCTTTTTCGATACGGTATTCCATTACGTTTCTCCGTTTATTTATTTGCACCGACGGCGGCAAACAAGCACCGCCATGCGGCGTTAAAAGTCGTTTATCGGTAACTATTACAGCGTAACCTGTGCGATTGTGCCTTTAAGTACGTCTGCGCTGTGTTGCAGCTTGGCAACTTCTTCGTCGGTAAGTTTGCTGTTGATTTTGCCAACGATACCGTTGCGTCCCACGATGTTGAGGGTGCTGAGGCACACGTCGTCGATGCCGTATTCACCGTGCATCATTGCGGAAACGGTCATTGCCGTGTTGCTGCCCGTCAGAACTGCCTTGACGATGTAGCAAACGGTGCTTGCGATTGCGTAGAAGGTTGCGCCCTTGCGTGAAATAACTTTGCTGCCCGATTCGCGCACGTATTTTTCGATTTCGGGGATGTCGATTTTGGTTGTGAAGATCTGGTTTTCTTCCGACTCGACAGCCGCCTGATACTCGTCAACGTGCATACCTGCGATACGTGCAAGACTCCACGGGGTAAATCCGCTGTCGCCGTGTTCGCCGAACATGTAAGCGTGTACGTTGCCTACTTCCAATCCGCAGTAATCTGCGATACGGCTGCGAAGACGTGCCGTGTCGATGATTGCGCCACTGCCGATTACTCTGTTTTCGGGTACACCGGACAGACGGCAGAAAGAGTAGGTAAGGATGTCTACCGGGTTGCTTACCATGATGTACACCGCGTCGGGTGCGTACTTTGTGATCTGAGGAATGATTGACTTCTGAATGCCGACGTTTGTCTGAATCAGTTCCAGACGAGATTGACCGGGCTTACGAGCGATACCGGACGTAATGATGACGATGTCCGAACCCTTTGCGTCCTCGTAGTTGCCTGCATACACGATGCAGCTGCTGTCGTAGCTGAGACCCTGACGAATGTCCTGCGCTTCGCCCATGGCACGGTCGGCGGCAATGTCGATGATGACGATTTCCTGAGCCAGTCCGCGGCACGTAAGCGAATATGCGATTGTCGAACCCACGCGTCCGGAGCCGATGATAGTTACCTTGTTCATACCGAATAGTCCTCCTTGGTAGTTGGTAGTTTTGCCGTTTTTCGTTGGCGTCCGCATGCGATTTTCTTGCGGATTTTGCCTGAAAAGGTCGCTCAACGTTACATCAAAAGTCAACTTCGGGCATTTTCTACCGAAGTTCCCCATTTTGATTGCTTATATAATAACACTAAACAAAAAAAAACTCAACTATTCTATTTGCATACCGGTATATCACTATCGATATGGCAATACGGAAAGATGACGTAAAAAAATCGGTCGCTACGCTAAGGTAACGACCGAATAGTTAAAATTTGTATTCGAAATGAACCGTAAAACACAACACGCCGTCCACAACGCCCACAACGTCCTCGCATTTGTCGCCGCGGCGCACGGAAACCTCGATGTTGCCGCCGACTATTTCCTTGTGGTACACTATTTCCAGTACGCCGGGCATTTGTCCGCTTGTCGCGTCGCTTGCCAAGGTAACATAGTTTGTATTGTTTACATGTTTGTTTACGTCCAGCAGACTGCGCATGACGGGCAGCGTATATGCCGGCGCAAAATCGTCGCCGTTTCTCAGGCGAACAAAGTCCGCCGTAACGCCCACCGTTGCTTCGTCGAAGTCGGCTTTGTACAGGTCGGCAAGTCTGTCTGCGGAAACCATTCTGCGAGCCGTCTTGTCAATTACAACCCACACCGACAGCACACTTGCCACGTGCGCGCCTTTGTCGTCGTACACTTCAAACAGTCTGTCTGCAAAAAATTTGTTAGGCGCCTTGGGCCAGGTAACAATGTCCAGACAAGTCACGCCCTTTACAACTGGCGCGCAAAATACGATTTTTACTTTGCTTAGCACCCACAGCACGTTGCACGCATTGAGAGCGTCCCAGCCGAAGCCCAGCTTTTCGGCGTGTTCGGTTGCGGCATTCTGCAACAGTTGCATAAAGCGGTTGAGTCTGATGTTGTTGTTTACATCGAAGTCGCTTTCAAACAGTTCGTAGCGACGTTTCAAAAAGGTCTTTTGCGGTAACATATCAGTCCTTGTCATAGCCGAAAAATCCGGCAATGCAGTTTATGCTTTCGTACAGTTTATCCACGTCCTCGTCGCTGGCTTTGCGCAAAACAAAGGTCAGCTTGCGGTTGACTTCGCTTTTCAGCGCGGCAAGCGTTTCACGTCCGTGCGGCGTAACCTTTGCGCAGATTTTGCGACGGTTGTTGGGGTCTACGTAACGCTCCGCCATGTCAAAGCCGACAAGCACGTCCACAACCTTGGTAAGTTGCTGATTGCTCATGTTAAGGTCGTTTGCCAGTTCCGTCATGGACAGATACTCATTTTTGTCCAGAATGTTGAGGCAGGTAAGTTGCGTCATGGATATGGGGACGTCTTTTATTGACACCAGATTGCGGAACGATTTGCGCACACGCGGATAGTACTCGAAAATCAGTTCCACCATTTCCGTAAGGGGCTTGCTCATGTAACCTCCGATTCGGTCACGCACCGCAACCGAATGTCTTTTCTTGGCAGTTTAATTACATATGATTTTACCAAACTTCGTCGGTAAAGTCAACGGTTTGACATACAGCCGCCGATGTGTCACAACAACCGCCTGTATTACCGCTGTCGCAATTACACACCGTACCCGCAACGCACGCAAAATGACCCGTGCCGACAAACTGCGCCACGCAAAAGTCGCCCGCAGCCAAAAGCGCAATCGCATTTTGCCACACGCGAGAAAATTATCGACGGTAACAAAATTAACCCCGGCTATAAATATTTTTTCTCAGGTAAGTTGACAATGCCGACGACATAATATATAATATGGCAGAAGGTTGGCTTTGCGCCGCCTCACAACTTCATATGTGGGGGAGTAATTTGCGCAATTTTTGCGAAACATTGCCAACAACTTCACGACGGCAAACGCCGTCTGGCAACGTTGTAAAAAAATGAGACTCACGTGACCGATTGACAATATTTTTCGGTTGCGTGAGTCTTTTTTAATTACATCGACCTACTACAAGGAGAAGAAAATGAACTACTACCAAAATGAATCCGACGCGGTACTTGACGAAGTCGGCTCGCAGTCAGGCGGTTTGTCCACCGAAGAGGCACAACACCGCCTTGCCGCAAACGGCAAAAACAAACTTGCCGAAGGCAAAAAAACGCCGATTATCGTCAAGTTTTTCAAGCAACTGTCCGACCCGATGATAATCATTCTGATGATTGCAGCCGTGGTAAGCCTTGTGCTGACACTCGTGCAGGAAGCAAGCCCGTCGGTGCAGGACTTTGCCGACGTCATCATCATTGCGGCGGTTGTACTGCTGAATGCCATTCTCGGCGTCGTGCAGGAAAGCAAAGCCGAACAGGCAATAGAAGCCCTGCAAAACATGACCGAAGCGCACTGCAAGGTGCTGCGAGACGGCAAAATGCAATTTGTAAACAGCTGTGACATTGTTGTCGGCGACATTGTGCTGCTTGAAGCAGGCGACAGCGTACCTGCCGACTGCCGCATACTGGAAGTTGCCAGTTGCAAGGTGGAGGAAGCCGCGCTGACAGGCGAAAGCGTGCCGGTGGACAAATTCGAGCATGCAATCGACGGCAAAGTCGCGCTCGGCGACCGCAAAAATATGCTGTACATGGGCAGCACCATTGCTTACGGACGTGCAAAAGCCGTGGTAGTCGCAACCGGCATGGCTACCGAAATGGGCAAAATCGCCAACGTGCTTGCGCACGCAAAAGAAGAAGAAACACCGTTGCAAATAAAGATGAGTCAACTTTCCAGAGTGCTGACCGTCGGTATTCTTATCATCTGCGTTGTGATGTTTGCGTTCAACCTTGTCAAGGCGTTTGTAACCAACACCGTCAGCGCGGAAGTAATAATAAATTCGTTTATGGTTGCAGTCGGTCTGGCTGTCGCGGCAATACCCGAAGGTCTTGCCACCACCGTCACAATCGTGCTGAGTATCGGCGTAACAAACATGAGCAAGAAAAACGCCGTCATCCGCAAACTTACGGCGGTGGAAACACTGGGCTGCGCCGAAATTATCTGCTCGGACAAGACAGGCACACTTACGCAAAACAAAATGACCGTCGTAGACACTTATGGCGACGACAAAAAACTGCTTGCCACCGCAATGGCTTTGTGTAGCGACGCCCAACTTAACGACGGACAGGCGGTAGGCGAACCCACCGAGTGCGCACTTGTCAACTACGCCAACGCCGAAGGGCTGGCAAAGGACAAACTGGAAGCCTCTATGCCGCGCGTTGCCGAAGCACCGTTTGACAGCATGCGCAAGATGATGAGCACATTGCACAAAGTCGGCAACAAGGTTGTACAGTACACAAAGGGCGCGCCCGACGAAATACTGAAACGTTGCACAAAGGCTGTTAAAGATGACAAAGTGGTACCTTTAACCGACGAAATGCGTGCAGAAATACTTGCCGCCAACAAAGCAATGGCAGACAAGGCGTTGCGCGTACTTGCCGCCGCGCTTGTGTACCACGACTCTCTGCCCGAGGACGTAACGCCCGAAGCAATCGAACACGACATGGTGTTTGTAGGCTTGTGTGGAATGATTGACCCGGTACGTCCCGAAGTAATCGGCGCAATACAGCAGTGCCGCGAAGCAGGTATCCGTCCCATCATGATTACCGGCGACCACATCGACACTGCCGTGGCAATCGCAATGCAACTGGGGATAATCACCGACCCGTCGCAGGCAATTCTGGGCAGTGTACTGGACACGCTGAGCGACGAGGAATTCGAGCAGGTAATCGGCAACTACTCCGTATACGCACGCGTGCAGCCGGAGCATAAGGTGCGTATCGTCAACACCTGGAAGAAACTCGGCAAAGTGTGCGCAATGACCGGTGACGGCGTAAACGACGCACCAAGTATCAAGTCCGCCGACATAGGCGTAGGCATGGGCATTACCGGTACCGACGTAACCAAAGCAACTGCCGACATGGTGCTGTCGGATGACAACTTTGCCACCATCGTTACCGCAGTAGGCGAAGGTCGCCGTATCTACGACAACATCCGTAAGGCAATACAATTTCTGCTCAGCAGCAACCTCGCAGAAGTAATTGCCGTGTTTATAGCAAGCATTTGCGGCTTTACACTGCTTCTGCCCAGCCACTTGCTGTGGATAAACCTTGTAACCGACTGTCTGCCTGCCGTCGCGCTTGGCATGGAACCCGCCGAGAAAGACACAATGAGCCGTCTGCCTCGTAAAAAAGACGAAAACATTTTTGCGGGCGGACTGGGCATAAACGTAGTATTTCACGGAATAGTGCTTGCAGGCATTACGCTTGCGGCGTACTTTATCGGCGAATCGATAGAACACAGCGGCTTGCAAAGCAACCAGGGCATGACGATGGCATTTCTTGCGCTGTCCATGGCGGAATTGTTCCATGCGTACAACGCACGCAGCATGCACAAGAGCGTGTTCAGCCTGAAGTCGCACAACAAGTTGCTGTGGGTTGCAATGATTAGTTCGCTTGTGCTGACCACCGCCGTGATTTTTGTACCCGGAGTCAACAGTTTCTTCCACTTTGCAGACGCAAACGGCAACGCAATAATCAACTTTACGGAATACGTAATCGCACTTGCACTGGCGTTCAGCATCATTCCGATTGTGGAATTGCAGAAACTTGTCTTCCGCGCTTTCCACAGAAAGAAAAGTAAGTAATTTTCCCAAATAATATAAAGGACAAACTCGTCACAGACGGGTTTGTCCTTTTTGTTAGTTTAGCAACAAAACATTTCAAAAAGCGTGAATAAACCAAAAAAAATAACAGGAATAACAAAAGGTGGCTTTCAATGCGATTAACCACCTTTTACCATTTTATGTAAAACACAACCAACTCAATTCCGCGCAAAGCGGCAATCGATTATATCAAGCCTTTGATTACCACGCTTGCGAGGATCATGCCGGCGACAGGCGGAACAAAAGATACGCTGCCGGGAGTCTGACGTCTGGCGGAAGTTTCCGGTTGCGCGGGAACAAGAGGTTCTTCCTCGCTGTACACCACTTTAAGCGCGGTTATGCCGCGCTTTTTCAGTTCGCGCCGCATGACCTTGGCAAGGGGACAAATCTTTGTTTCAGACACATCCGCAACACGGAACGCCGTCGGGTCCAGTTTGTTTCCCGTACCCATGGAAGCCACTTCCTGCACGCCCTGAGCCGCACAAATTTCCGCAAGAAGCAACTTACTCGTAACCGTGTCAATGGCGTCCACAACGTAGTCGTATTTGTCAAAATCGAAAGAATCTGTTGTCGTTTTGTCGAAACGTATGGCTTTTTTCGTGACAATACAGTCGGGATTGATGTCGGCAATACGCTCGGCGGCGACGTCGGTTTTCAGTCTGCCGACGGTACTTGTCAACGCGTAAAGTTGGCGGTTGATGTTACTTTCGGCAATCACGTCGTCGTCAACGATTGTAAGCGCACCCACGCCTGCACGAGCCAACGCTTCCGCGCAGAAACTGCCTACGCCACCCAGTCCGAACACCGCCACATGCGCATTTTTAAGTTTTGTCAAAGCGTCGTTGCCAAGCAACATTTCCGTGCGACAAGTCCTTGTATTCATAATTTACCCCATTGTTTCCATCGCCATTATCAAACGTTCTGTCTGACAGAAAAATCAAAATTCGTTTTTTCAATAATACCACCCGCCGCACCGCATTGTCAAGCGCATAGTTTGCCGCAAACGAAACACAATTTAGTTGTAAATCATATTATAACAAGCGGAGGCGGCAGGTGAAATACAACGTAATAATAAACCGCAACAGCGGAAACTGCAACAAACTGAACCTTGCCGCAATCACCGATATGTTTGGCAGCGACACCGAGGTGCACTACACCGACGACGGCAAAGCACCCTGCCGTGACTGTGACGCCGTTGTGGTTTGCGGCGGCGACGGAACGTTGAAAAACGCCCTTGACAATTACCGCGACAAGCCTATATTTTTTGTACCGTGCGGTACGTTCAACGAAACGCGACACCTCGGGGACAGCATAAATTTTGTCGGTGACTGCAACGGACAAAGTTTCGGCTACGTTTGCGCCACTGGAAGTTTTACCGAAATCGGTTACAGCACTAAATGTGCCGATAAACGCCGCTTAAAGTGCTTTGCATACATATTACAGGTACTTAAGTGGTACAAAAGTCACAAGATTAAAGCAAAGATAAACATCGACGGCAAATCGTTTGACGGCGAATATACGCTGCTTATGGCAATCAAAAACAACACTTGTTTCGGCTTTCCGTTCAACAAAATGTACGACAAAAAACCGCAACCGTACCTACTTGGGGTAAAAAGTTGCGGCAACGATAATCTCTTTAATCGGGCAAAAATGTTTTTCCCGTTTTTTCGTATTTTCTTTTGCGGCGTCAGGCAACCGACAGTGCGCAAAGGCTGGTTTATGCTGCCGTTTGACAACGCCACGATTACGCTTGACAAGCCGCGCGACTTTTGCATTGACGGCGAGTTGCGCACTCTCGGCGGCGAATTACGCTTAACTGCACGCACGCTTACCCACCCTGTGACAATACTCGATTGTCCGCAAAATGTCAAAAAACATTTACGGCATACACGTTAGCGAAGGTCACTTTTTCAGCCAACCGAACAAGCCTTTTTGCTTGTACTCTTCGCTTGTTACCGTGCCGACAGCATAACCCTGTTCGCCGACGACAAAACGCAACTTTTGCTCGTCGACAGGTTGCTCGCTTACAATCACCACTTCACCCTTGGCGTGCGAAGCATTTACCTTCTTTACGTCAAAATTACGCCTTACAACGTCGTTTACGTGCGACTCGCACATACCGCATCTCATTCCGTCAACTTTCGCAATCGTCTTGTACATAATATTTCACCTCTTTACGCATTTTCGCATTATTGTCTCAGCATAATCAACGATACGAACATGAAGTAACTTTCATATTGATATAAATAAAATACACCCGACAATTGTCGGGTGTCAATTAAATAGCTACACTTTTACGTACTTTCTCGTGTAACTAACTTCGCGGAAAAGTTGTCGACAGGAATTTCAGCCCACACGAAACCAATCGCGGCATTGCAAAAGTATTTTTTTCTCCGCTGCTTTACGCCGCTTTGTTGCCTTTGTTTTTGTAATGTTCGATGTCCTCGGTAAGGTCGTTTTTACCGCGGAAAGGCAACAGGAAGCCGATTTTTTGTTTCAGTTTGTCGGCACGCACCTTCATTGAAAGTTTCAGTTCCTCAAGCGTTACCGTAGACTTGTGCTCGGCTGCCCACTTGCGCAGTTTTGTAACGATGTGGAACGAGTAGCAAACGTCCACCAGCATTACGCCGAGATACATCCCGACGAAAAAGGAAAACAGCGGATTGCTGCCGATCCATTCACCCGCGATTACAATCCATTTGTGCACAAACAGGTAGTATACGGCGGCAATCACCGTCCAGAAAAAACTGAACAGCGGGCAAATGATGCCCTGAATGTTGCCCCAACACTTGGAGTAGTCCCACAGTTTGACCTTCATGCCGACGATAAACACCAGCCCCGTCACGTACTCCACAAGTGTCATCAGCACGCCGAGAAGCGCGATTACAAACACCGCCCTCCACACGGGCGAGGCAATGAATGAGTATTCCGGCAGGCACAACAGGTACAGACAAACCAGACCCGTGCCATACATGGGCAAACAGGGACCTACCAGAAACCCCGGGTTAATCCATTTTTTGTGCGCAAGCCTGCGATAAATCAGTTCGATCACCCAGCCGAGCGATCCGCCGATAACAAAAATCAGCGCAATTCTTACAAACGTTTCCATACTCTTCCCTTTAATACATTATTTTTTGTCGCTGTGTCGCTGTCTACATTTTTATTTTTTGTCGATGCCGACATTTTTGTAACGCCGAAGTTTCCGGGAAAGCGCGCTGCCGAAGCGTTACACTTGCCAAAACACGACAGAATCAACACAGTCGCAATCGAAGCGCGACAACGCCGGTTACTTCAGCAACTTTTTGAGATAGTTTCTTTCCTTCAACGTCACCTTGCCGTCCACGCTAAGCACGCACAGACACAACATGATTACGTCTGTCACAACGCTGTCATCGACAAGCGAAAGCACCTCGACAAGGTTTTGCGTGTATTGCTTGACCATCTTGCGCCCGTCCTTGTCCTTTTTGAAAGATTCCTTGACGGAGGCAAAGTCGAAGTCTGCGCCGAACGTGTGCACAAGCGCGGGGTAAATAAGCAGATATTCCTTTTCGTCCAGTTCACCGTCGGCAACGGTTGCGCCGAGAATGAAACTGACAAGACTGCCTACGGGGTCAACTCCGGGTATGTCCAACGTCGTAAGTTTCCCGAGAACCCGCAGCGAGCAATCGGCAAGACAAGCGGTACGTTCTACCGTTGACAGGTTTTCAAATTCTTTGCAAAGTTTTTTAAGTTCCAACATATTACACTCCTTTCGATGTCGCAAAGCCCACCAATCCGCAATGCGCCGCGCGCGAAACAGGCTTTCGGCATCGTCAGGTTTTCCATTGCCGTCACTGATGATTTTTGCGAGCGTGACGATTGCCGATTTTGCGTTAACGGTTAGCGTCGCTTACCTCACCAACGACTTCGCCGCAGGAAATGGCATCGCCAAGGTTGTCAGTGATGGCAAATGAAAACCCTATGATATTTTTTTACCACTATATTATAAATCAATTTGTCGAAAATTAAAAGTGCAATATTCGCCGCAATGTCTAAATTTATACAATGTACACACAATTACACTGTACACCTGTCGTTTTACCAGTTTGTTTTAAGGAAAGAAGCGTACAATGTACACAAACAATACAAGGAGAAATCCCAATGAAAGCACGCAACCTCAACAACGCATCACGCAGAACGCGCGCGACAATCAAAAAGACGTTTGCCGAGTTACTTGCGGAAAAACGCGAACTCTCCAAAATTACCGTAACCGAACTTGTTACACGGGCAGGGCTGAGCCGCGGCGCATTTTACAGCCACTACGACGACATTTTCAGCGTGGCAGAGGACTACGAAAACGAACTCTTTGAACGTTTTTTCGACAATGCCACCCTGCTTAATCTCGGTAACGTCGACGAATTTATCGATACGCTGTTCCGCTACCTCAGGGAAAACGACAACAATTACAAACTTCTTTGCCGCTCCAACGAGTCGCTGTTCAGTGCAAAGAAACTGTGCAACATTGCCTGCGCAAAACTGCTGGAACTGTGCAACGACAACCCGAGATGCGTTGACAAGCAGTATCTCGAAATCGAAATCAACGTATTCGTTTCGGGATTGACGTTTGAATACATCCGCTACTGCCGCGGATCGTCCACGGCAACGCTTGACGAACTGCACGAATACACCAAGCAATGGGCAAAGGGCTTTACGGCACGCCGCACGTCAAAATACTGAGCCTCATTCTATCGAAAAAGGCACGGATTACGTCCGTGTCTTTTCATATTTTTTTGTCAAATTGTCGTAAAATTTTACATACGTATGTAAAATTTCGTCACATCGTATTCGTTTCGCTCAACATAATAAAAAAAACAAACACCCTTGAAGTAATGCCGTTGTAAAAACAGCACCTTAAATTCAGCTATCCGCTAAGCGTTGTTCGGCATTCATTTAATCGGCGACGCATAATCGGCAACGCACCCATGAAACGATTGTTGCAAAAATTATAATAAGACAAACTTTACCCCAAACGCTTGACTTAAAGTCAACTTTAAGGGCTAAACTTACAACATAACACAAACAAACCGCGTTTCCCGCGTTTGCACGGCAACAAACGCTTGCCGCAAAACGAACGACGAAACGCCAAGGAGCGCATATGTACGAACTTCTTAAAAATATCAACGGACCGGGCGACATCAAAAAATTGTCGCTTACCGAACTAAATCAACTTGCAGGCGAAATCCGCGAAGGATTGTTCAACCGCCTTACGCATGTCGGCGGACACTGCGGATCAAACTTCGGCTTTGTGGAAGCGACAATCGCACTGCACTACGTGTTCGACTCGCCGCACGACAAATTCGTGTTTGACGTGTCGCACCAGAGTTACGCCCACAAAATGCTGACGGGGCGCCGCTTCGGCTACATCGACAACGACCGCTTTGCCGAGGACAGCGGTTACAGCAATCCGCATGAAAGCGAGCACGACCTGTTCAACATCGGGCACACCAGCACGTCCGTTTCACTTGCAACCGGTCTTGCCAAGGCGCGTGATTTGCTTGGTCGCAGCGAAAACGTAATTGCCGTAATCGGCGACGGGTCGCTGTCCGGCGGCGAAGCCATGGAGGGGCTTAACGTTGCCGGTTCGGAAATAAACGGCAACCTCATCATCGTTGTAAACGACAACCAGCAGTCCATTTCCGAAACACACGGCGGGCTGTACAAAAGCCTTGCCGACCTTCGCGCAAGCAAGGGCGCAAGCGCAAACAACATTTTCAAGGCATTCGGGCTGGACTACGTCTACGAGGACAACGGCAACGACATCGCATCTCTCATTAAGGTTTTCCGTTCCGTCAAGGACATCAAACACCCCGTTGTCGTACACATCAACACTACCAAGGGCAAGGGTTTTGCACTTGCCGAGCAAAACAAAGAAGCATGGCACTGGACCGTGCCTTTCAATCGCAACACGGGGCTGCCGACAGTGTCTGTGCCGCCTGTCACGTACACTTCCGTTGCACGGGAGTACATAATGCGCCGCGCCGAAACGGATGACAAATTTGTTCTTGTAACGCCCAATATGCCGGGCAGCTTCGGCTTTACGCCCGACCTGCGTGCAAAACTCGGCAGCAAGTTTGTCGACGTCGGCATTGCCGAAGAACAAGCGGTAGCCATGGCAAGCGGACTGGCAAAGGGCGGGGCAAACCCGCTGATTATTACCAATACCACATTTATGCAACGCGCCTACGACCAACTGTCGCAGGACTTGTGCATAAACGGCAACGCGGTGACGATATTGCTTAACTACGCCAACTTTGACGGGCTGACCGACGTTACGCACCTCGGGATTTTCGGCATTTCGGCTTTTTCCAACATACCAAATCTCACCGTGCTTGCGCCTTCCAACCGCGCGGAACTCGTGTCCATGCTGGACTGGTCGCTTGACAAGGCGAATCGTCCCGTAATCATACTTATGCCGGGCAATGCGGTAACCGACGGCGCGACACAGCAGCCCTACGACCCTACAAAATACAACGTAACGCAACACGGCGAAAAAGTAGCCGTAATTACGCTCGGCGATTTTTACGCAAAGGGACAGTCTCTTGCGGAATACATCGAAAAGTCGCTCGGCTTTACGCCTACGCTTGCCGACGCACGTAACGCAAGCACCATTGACGCCGCAACGCTTGACGAGATAGCAAAAGATTGCAAAGTAGTAGTTACCCTGGAAGACGGCATTCTTGACGGCGGACTGGGACAGAAAATTGCTGCCTACTACGCAACAACCGATGTTAAAGTGCTCACTTACGGGCTTAATAAGGTATTTTATGACCGTTACGATCCCAACGAACTGTTGAAGTCGCTGGGCATAACAAACGAACAAATGACGGCAAAAATCGCAGAATTGCTGTAAAAGCCAAACAAAAGCAAAGCGACAAGTAAGCGTAAAATAACAAGTAAAAGTAATAAGCAAAGACAAAGTAAAAGTAATAAGCAA